>Ga0209480_10000231_pt1 | contig 49068 bp, 46 predicted proteins | sample JI61114C2DNA_FD_187501 | JGI IMG/M metagenome (GOLD analysis project Ga0209480, IMG submission 187501) | Wastewater effluent complex algal communities from Wisconsin, to seasonally profile nutrient transformation and Carbon sequestration -... | ecosystem: Engineered > WWTP > Effluent > Algae...
TGTTTGGTGAGGCCTTTAACCTGTACTATCTGTTGCATCTGTATCTATAACATAAAGGTAGAGAAGAGGTTCGGTGCTAAAAAAAATAATAACCAAGTTAAATTAGTAATTAAATATACTTGTTTTTAATAATATTTAGTGACTCTCATTTTGATTTGAATAGTTCCAGAAAAAAAGTTTGAATTTTTTCTATTCTGATTATACAACAATCGGTAACATATTTGTTATCAAATTATTTAAGGTTTAGTAACAAATTTGTTAGCTTTACTTAGTAGGATTAATTGGGAGGCAATGAACTCAAAACAAATAATCCTATTACTAAAGAAAGATGGTTGGTATTTAAAGGACCAAAAGGGTTCTCATGGTCAGTTTATTCATCCAACAAAAAAAGGAAAAGTAACAGTTCCCATTCACGGTAAAATTGAAATACCACCTAAAACGCTGAATTCAATTTTAAAACAAGCAGGATTAAAGTAACTACTCAGTTAAAATAAAGTCATCACACATGTTATATAAAATTGATCTTATTATTGAAAGCGCTTCTAGCGATTCCATATTTGGAAGAATTAAATTTGATGATAATCTAATGGTTGCTTCCGCTAAGAATTTAGAAGCACTTAATAAAAAAATGAAAAAGCTTTTAAAGGATTTTCACCAACTAAAAGCTGAATCTATTGAATTTGAAATTCAATATGACATTACAGGTCTATTTGATTCTAAAAACTATTTAAATGCCTCCGCAGTTGCAGAAAAGGCTGGCATAAGTAAGGGAATGATGAGACAATATACTTCTGGTAGAAAATTTCCAACTTTTGAAAGGGTCATGCAAATTCAAAATACAATTCATCAATTGGGTAAAGATCTTCAACAAACAAAAGTAGCATTACCCAAAAGTTCGCGTTAAACTTTCAAATAAGCTTGCAGCGCCTGAACATAGGCTTCAAATGCTTCTATGCCCTTAGGCGTAATTTTACAGGTAGTTTGCGGATAATTGTCTTTAAACTGTTTGAGCACGTCTATACAACCCGCTTCTTTGAGCTTTTGTACCTGCACACTTAAGTTACCCGCCGTAGCATTGGTTTTTTCTCGGATATAGGTAAAATCCGCTTCCTTGACAGAGATAAGCAAACTCATCACTGCCAAGCGCAATTGTGAATGTAATATGGGATCCAGTTCTTTAAACATGCTGACGCTTTTGAGCCAAATACCTACTACGCAAGATCAAACCTGGAATAAACCAACAAGCAATAGCCGTAACAGCACCCAATAAGAAATCATATTTAGAAGCCGTATAAAGAGAAATGATAAAACAAGTATAAGCAATTCCAGAACCCACTAACATGGGGGTAAATTTCTTAGTGATACCTGTAACCAAGGTTGGAAAAGCATAGACCAAAATATAGATGGAATAAAGACTTGGCGTAAAAGGAGTAAGAACCTCATCTGGCTTACTATTATCTAGTACATGCTTCATCATTTGCCAACCTTCTGCTTTCAACAAATTGGCTGATACTTCTGGAACAATATTCTGATAAGCAGTTAATCCAAAAATGGTGAGTGCATACACAATCCAAACAGCATTAATGGCTTCGTCTTCATACTTCACATGGGGTCTGGTTCTTCGCTCCTTTCTAACCATGATAATTTGAGGAATGATGGCAGCCATCACAATCAACCAAATATCAAAGGGAAGGTCAAACAGGTATTCCCTTTGCAAATAAGTTACAAAACTGGCAATGGAAACCACGGTTCCCCATAAAATAGGGCCCGTTCCATTTTCATGGTAACCACCTTTTACTTTCTGGATCATGGAAGTGATCAGCTGTAAACTTTCCTGTTCCGTTAGTTGTTTTTCTTCAGGCATTTGATGGGTTTTATGCTAGATGCAAATTTGAATGCTTTCTGTTTTGATTTGAAAAAAATGGCCCTGCTCTTTTACACCGTCTTTGCACTTTTAGGCTTCACAAATTTGCGCATGAAATAAGCAATCAATCCAGAACCAATCAGGGTAGGTAATAACCATAAAACCCATTCTGGGTCCATTTTTATATTGACCACTAAAAAAGCCGTGTAGGAAGCAATCATGGCACCCATCATACGAATGATATGATTACTTATCCAGATGGCTTTTACAGATTGTTTTCCATTCAAAAATTGATAGTCCAAACGCGCATAATTCACGCAGATTAATCCAAAAACAATGGGAACAATGCCAAAATTTTGTCCATTCATAACCAGCTTCCCACCTAAAAAGAGTAAATAGCCACCAAACCCAAGTCCAAATAGAGAAAGCGCATAATCTAACCAGGTAATAGGTTGATCCGAATTTTTTGCCAGTCTTTTCAATGCCACAATTCTATAACCACTACAGATCATATAGAGTGTAAAACCACCTACCGCAAACAAAAACAGGTTCTTGTGTTCTGGTAAATTAGAAATAATCAGTGCAGCAATGGAAGCACTAAACATACCCCAGAAGAAAATCTTGCCAGATAGTTTATGCCAAAAACCTCCTTTTTGAGAAGCGGCTGAAACCGTACCACTGATAAGACCAGCAGTACCACCTGCAACATGTATGGTGATCAATATTTGAAAAAGACTTGGCATAATAAGGGTTTGAACTGGTTGTGCGAGCATTACGCAACAACCAGTTAGAATGATTTATTTGTTTAAAGCTGCCAACATTTGTTCTGCCTGATCCTTGCCCCATGAAGGATGCATTTCACTAGCAGGTTTGAATGTTTTAAACAGCTCAATAGATTTTGTAAAAAGTACTTTACCAACTTCCTTTCCACCACCAAAAGCTTCAGGTACATTTTGTTTAAACTGACCTTCTACCAAATAGATTCTAGGGTTATTGGCATCGGCTTTTTTGGCTTTGTCAATATAGTCAGAAGCTTCCGCTCCATAAGCTTGCCAACGGGTCATGGGGTCAACGGTTAATTGTTGTACGGTAATCATTTGGTGCAACACCCAGATCTCTGCATTGTCTTTTTCCAACACTTCTGCCTTGGTTAACAGGTCCTTGCTTTTTGCTGCAACCTTATCTTTATCTGCCTTTGGATTCATCCAACCTGTTAAATGATTGGCATAAGCAGCATAATAATAAGGCAACCATTTGTCTTTCTCCGCATCGGCCACTCTTTCAAAAAAAGCAGAAGCTGCACCTATGTCTTCCGCACTCTGTGCAGATTTAAGCATTTCAAAACCTTTGCCCATTCCAGCTTCATACTTGCTCTGAGCGTTTGCCAATGTGGTAAATAATACCATGATCAAAAAAAGGATCTTTTTCATGTTAAGTGATTTTACAGTTTTCATTTTTGAATTTTTATTTTAAATGATTTTAAATTTTTATTACACGCTTTATTTAAAACTTTCTTCTTCCCATTCTTCACTCTTCACTCTTATCTCTTCACTTTCCTCCCCCCTCTTCACTCTTCACTTTTACAAATTATTATTGATGGCATCTTGTCTACGATCTACTCCCCAACTCAAGAAACATCCTACAAAAAAGAACCTAGGCGCTACTGGCGTGATGGCTTCTTTGTACAATCCGTTTTGAGAATAGTTATAACCAAAGATTTGATTACTACCCAACACATTGGTTACGGATGCTACAATCACAGCATAAGATTTGAAAATGGTTGTAAGGTAATTGAGACTGAAACCTAGGTTATGATAGTCAATAGTTTTACCCTGATCCGCAATCACATATTTGGCATTATTTGTTTCATATTTGATATTATAATAAGGTCTTCCTGTAGCATAGGAATACGTAAAATTGAAACCGGTATTAATCTTGTTGACAAATTTTTTAAGCACAAAAGAAGCAGTATGATTGGCTGCAAAATTGGGTTGCAATTGACCAGGATAATTTAAATAATCACGCTTGGTATCTAGATAAGAATAGCTGATCCAATAATCCATTCCTTGAAATGTTTTCCGATCTCTCCAAAAGAGTTCAATCCCTTTTGCATATCCTGTTCCATCATTGTTGATGCTTGGAAAAGTCTTGACCAAGTCTTCATATTTTTTATAAAAAGCTTCTACCCTAAAAGTTTGGAGCGTAGTAGTCTTCATAAAATTTAGGATATAATGCGTGGCCTTGGTATAACCCAATTGCGTGGTTAACATCAATTGATTGTACTCTGGTTTTTGATAAAAATCGCCGTAGGCAAAAGAGAACTGTGCACCCGGTCCAGTTTTATAAGCAATGGCAAGTCTTGGTGCCAAATTCCATTTCTTCAAAATAGAAGAATGCTCCAAACGCGCTCCCAGCTTGAATGCCAACTCATTAGTTATATTAATATCAGCTTCTGTAAAAGCGGCATAATAATGGTCTTTCAAGGGTAGTGAGAATCCATTGTAGATACTTTTGTTGTAAGCGTATTGGTATTCGTTTCCAAAACGCAAGACACTGATTCCAGAAATTCTTTTGTCAAAAACCAATTTAATTTGAGAGAGATTAGCCGTATTGTCTAAACTATAAGTTTTGAGATTCATCCAAGCAGTTGAACCAGTTACTGGTTTGTTTTGTTGGTCTTGTAATTGTTGGTTGATCTTGGTTAAGTCTGTGCTATAACTCAAACCCAAATTCATCTTCCAACCCTTGCCTAAAAATTCTCTCCAACTCAGATTGTTGTACCAGTTAGTATTGTTGAGTCCAAACGCGTCTTTCAAAACCAGGGAATCAATATCGGGTCTACGCAAACCCAAAGAGCTGGTGGCAAATGTGGTATAGTATTTAATCATCCCACCCTTGGTCTTGATTCTAAAATTGGCATCACCTGAATGAAATTCTGGAAGGGTAAAATAATCCACCCCCTGTTTTACAATTTGAAAATAGGGCCAGAGATTGGTATAGCCATAGTTAAAACCCCAGGATGATTTTTTGGTCTTGTCTAATTTTTGAAAACCCGCTCCTAAGAACACCGTACTAATAGATGCATTTACTTGTGATTGTTCTGGCAGGTCAATGGATTCCAAAATCACGGCAGAAGAAAGTGCTTGTCCGTACAAGGCAGAATAACCTCCCGTACTAAACACCGTACCCTTAAACAGGTTGGGAGAAAAACGTCCACGTTGGGCAATGTCTGGAACACTGGAATAAAAGGGATTATTCACCATGGTGCCATCAATAAATTGTTTGGCTTCATAACCAGCGCCACCTCTTACAAACAAACCTTCCTGATCACCCACTTGCTGAGCACCAGGCAGGGTTTTGAGTACGGCAGAAATATCGGCGTTAGCCCCGCCCGTGGTTAAAACGTCTAACAAACTAAGTACTGTAGCCGCCCTTTTTTTGTCTCCGGCTTCAAAGCTTCCGGCAGTAACCGTTACGGCTTTGAGTTCGCTGATTTCTTCTTTGAGTGCCACATTAAATGGACCAAATTCCTTGCTTAGGTCTATTTGCTGCTCTACCGTTTTGTACCCAATATTGCTGATAACCAGGGTCTGAATCCCCTTTTCAAAGGTTTTAAAACTAAAATGTCCAGTAGAATCAGAAGTAGTTCCATCATAAGAACCTTTGATGGCAATATTGGCACCCGCCAAAATGCGACTCTTCATATCTCGCACAGAACCAAGGACTTGCACCTGTGCTTGAGCGGTTAATAAGATAAATAAACTGCTTAAAAGAATGATCAGATACTTCATTGTAGGGATTTGACAGATCAAACATAGACTAGTTTATTTTATAAACCAAACTATTTTACAAATATTATTTTAGAACCTCCATCCCAAGGCTAAACGGCGGTTCGGGCACAAAAAAAGACCCCAATTACTTGGGGTCCTTATATAACCAGTTAGTGTGGACTATTTGTACTGAGGCATCAAGCTCTTAGCTAGATCAGTCATCTTAGTCAAACTTGCGTCGTTCAACTGACCTTTCTTAAATTCTGCCAAAACATCTGGTAATTTGTTAGCCATTTCAGTTAAGAAATGTGCTTCAAATTCCTTCACGTTTTTCACAGCTACATCACGCAACAAACCTTGTGTACCCAAGTAGATAATTGCAACTTGGTTTTCAACGGTCATTGGAGAATATTGCAACTGCTTCAAGATTTCCACGTTACGTGCACCCTTGTCAATTACAGACTTGGTTGCAGCATCTAGGTCACCACCAAATTTAGAGAAGGCTTCCAACTCACGGTAAAGGGCCTGATCCAATTTCAAAGTACCTGCTACTTTCTTCATGGATTTAATCTGAGCGTTACCACCCACACGGCTTACAGAGATACCTACGTTAATCGCTGGACGAATACCTGCGTTGAACAAGTTTCCTTCCAAGAAGATCTGACCGTCAGTAATAGAGATTACGTTGGTTGGGATATAAGCAGATACGTCACCCGCTTGTGTTTCAATGATTGGCAATGCAGTCAATGAACCACCACCTTTTACCAAATGCTTGATAGAAGCTGGTAAGTCATTCATGTTTTTAGCAACATCGTCATTGGCAATCACTTTAGCAGCTCTTTCCAATAAACGGCTATGCAAATAGAATACGTCACCAGGATATGCTTCACGTCCTGGAGGTCTTCTCAACAATAGAGAAACCTCACGATAAGCAACCGCTTGCTTTGACAAATCGTCAAATACAATCAACGCTGGTCTACCGGTATCACGGAAGAACTCACCAATAGCAGCACCCGAGAATGGTGCGTAGAACTGCAATGGAGCTGGATCAGATGCAGAGGCACTAACAATAGTAGTATATGCCATAGCACCAGCATCAGTCAAGGTTTTCATCACACCGGCAACGGTAGATGCTTTTTGACCAATGGCTACATAAATACAATATACAGGCTTACCTGCATCAAAGAATTCTTTCTGGTTGATAATGGTATCTACGCAGATGGCAGTTTTACCGGTTTGACGGTCACCAATCACCAACTCACGCTGACCACGACCAATTGGAATCATGGCATCAATGGCTTTGATACCAGTTTGCAATGGTTCTTTTACTGGTTCACGATAGATAACACCCGGTGCTTTACGCTCCAATGGCATTTCATATAATTCACCAGTGATAGGGCCTTTACCATCAATGGGTTCACCCAATGTGTTAATTACACGGCCAACCAAACCTTCACCCACTTGAATGGATGCAATCTGTCCGGTTCTTTTTACTTTGGCGCCTTCTTTGATGTCTCCGCTCTCACCCATCAATACCACACCCACATTGTCTTCTTCTAGGTTCAAGGCAATGGCTTTTACACCATTTTCAAAAACTACCAGTTCACCTGAGCGTACACCATTAAGGCCGTACACACGGGCAATACCATCCCCAACCTGCAATACGGTACCAACTTCTTCTAGTTCGGCACTCACATTGAAGTTGCTGAGCTGTTGTCTCAGTATCGCGGAAATTTCATCGGGTTTAATGTCAACCATGATTATCTGCTTTTATTAATGTTTGTTATTCAATTCTTATTTATTCTCAACTACATTTTGTCTACGTAGAGGTTCTGCATAAATTGATGCTTCAACACTTTCAGGTCATGCAAAATACTTGCATCAACTAGTTTGTTGTTAAACTCCAATACAAAACCACCAATCAATTTTTCATCTACCGCAGTTTCCAATTCAATGCTTGGGAAACCTTGGTTGGCAGCCACTTTTGTTTCAATAGCTTTGCGCAACTCTTCACTAATAGGTGCAGCCGTACTGAGTTTCACAGCATGAATGCCTTTTAGTGTATTATATTGTTCTACAAATGCAACCGCAATTTCAGGAATATCACCTTCCCTACCTTTTCTAACCAATAATTGATTAAAAGCTGCAGTAAGTTCACTGATTTTTCCTTTGGTGATGGCATTGATAATGGCATTCTTTTGGTCATTGCGAACAATGGGGCTACGCATCAAATTCACAAATTCCCTGCTCACCTTGCACAGTTCCTGCAGGTATTTCATGTCAGCATATACCGCTTCTAACTGACCCTTCTCAATGGCTAGGTCAATCAAACTTTTTGCGTATCTGCCTGCTAAACGTGGATTGGGCATTTTAATTCTTTTAGTTCATGTTCACTACTTCTGCAAGACCCTTGATATAGGCTTCTTGCTCTGCTTTGTTGGCAAGTTCTCTGCGCAACACTTTTTCAGCTACTTCAATCACCAATGAACCAACTTGGTTTTTCACATCGGTTAATGCAGCATTTTTTTGCTGAGTAATGGCAGACTGAGCATCAGCCACAATCCTATCGTATTCAGCACGAGCTTTTTCTTTTGCATCAGAAACCATTTTATTAGCGGTTTCTTTAGCTTCCTTAATCAACACAGCGCGTTCTTCACGAGCTTGAGCCAACAAGGCTTCGTTCTCATTTTTCAGAGCCGCCATTTCAGTCTTGATTTTATCAGCTGACGCGATGGCTTCTGCTATACCAGTTTCCCTTTCTTTTAATGTTTCCAGAATGGGCTTCCAGGCAAATTTCTTTAGGATAAAAAATACCAGCAAGAACGCAACAAAGGTCCAAACCAATAATCCTAAACCGGGTGATAACAATTGCATAAATACTATTTAGTTGGTCAAGATTCTTTTAAAGTAAAAGAATCACTGCACCCATTGCCCTTTGCTTTGGATGCAGTGATAAAGTTTGTGCAACTAGGCTTTCAATACAGCCAAGATACCAGCGATAACTGCGAAAAGGGCAACACCCTCTACGAACGCAGCTGTCAGGATCATGTTAGCACGGATGTCGTTAGACGCTTCTGGTTGACGAGCGATGCTTTCAACAGCACCTTTACCAATTTGACCGATACCGATACCAGCACCGATTGCAGCTAAACCTGCACCAATAGCACCACCTAAGTGGCTTAAACTAACATCCAACAAATTCAAAATTGCAGACATACTGTTTGTTTTTGTTTGTGAAAAAAAAGATTAATGGTGTGCATCATCATGCGCCCCTTCTCTAGACTGACCAATAAATACCGCGGTCAGGTTGGTAAAGATGAAGGCTTGTATAAAGGCAACCAATATTTCAATTAAGTAAATGAAAACGGTAAACGCAACAGAGACTGGAGAGAAACCCCATCCTGCTACTTGGCTCATAGCGCCAAAAATGAAGATCAACATCACAAAACAAGTGATGATAATGTGACCCGCCACCATGTTGGCAAACAAACGGACAATCAAGGCAAATGGCTTGGTGAAGATTCCAATGAATTCTACAGGCACCAAAATAAACTTAACCAAGAAAGGAACCGGTGGGTTAAAAATATGCGCCCAGAAATGTTTGTTGGTGCTAAATACAATCACAAAGAAACTAATCACACCCAACACAACAGTAAAAGCAATATTACCAGTTACATTGGCTGTACCTGGAATCAAACCAACAATATTGTTGATCAAGATAAAAAAGAAAACGGTTAACAAATATGGCATGTACTTGCCATAAGCGCTTCCCAAATTTGGTTTGGCAACCTCGTCTCTTACAAAAGTAATCACGGGTTCCACTGCATTTTGAAAACCAGATGGGGCAGTTTTGGCACCACCTTTTTTGTATTTGTTGGCAACATTAATCATCAGTACAACCAATAGTGTCAATGCCAAAAACATTTGCACTACGTTACGGGTTAAACTGAAATCATATAGGGTAACGGCTTCGTCAACTTTGCCTTCTGCGTCCACGGCAACAATCTTGCCTTCTTCAGACTTGTATCCATTATAAGCTTCATGACCATGGTGAAAATTACCATAAGAAAAAGCAGCTAATCCACGCTCTTTAGAATAAACAATCACAGGTAAAGGAATAGAAACCTCGGTTTCACCCAAACTGAAAAAATGGAATTCATGAGCATCAAGGATATGCTCCATGATCAGTTCGGCTGGGTCAAATTCCCCTTCCTTTTTTTCTTTTCCGGCTTCTTCTGTGCCATGACCCGCTGTTTCAGGTGCATTTTCTGCATACACTGCAGTGGCAAACAGCATAGAAACAAGGCTGAATATGAGTACTAATAATGATTTAAAGCTTCTAGACGCCATGACTCTCTCCAAATTTGCGGCAAAGATAGGGGTAAGGCAGCTAAAAATGTCAGCAAAACAGCAGAAAATATTATGCTTTTGCCTCTCAGGCCAGAATCCCCTTTTTCTTGTCAAACTGCATCTCGTGCAGTTTGGCATAATGACCTCCCAAGGCCAATAATTCCTCGTGGTTGCCCATTTCTATGATTTGCCCCTTGTCAAGGACAATGATTTTGCTAGCTTTTCTAATAGTAGACAGTCTATGTGCAATTACAATGGAGGTTCTACCAGAAATGAGGGTATCAATGGCTTTTTCAATCATTTGCTCACTTTCTGTATCAATGGAAGATGTGGCTTCGTCCAAGATCAGGATGGCGGGTTGGTATAATAAGGCCCGAATAAAAGACAATAATTGGCGTTGACCCAGACTTAGGGTACTACCCCGCTCCATCACGTGATAATCATATCCCCCGGGTAAACGCATGATAAAATCATGCACCCCAATCATTTTGGCGGCTTCCTCTACCTGCTCACGGCTAATGGCAGGGTTTCTCAGGGTAATATTGTCCAACACAGACCCACTAAATAGAAATACGTCTTGTAAGACCACCCCAATATGTTGGCGTAGGTTGTCAAGATTATAGTCTTCTATTCTAATCCTATCTATTTCAATGCTCCCTTTTTGAATTTGGTACAACCTATTTAATAAAGAGATGATACTGGTTTTACCACTTCCCGTATGACCCACCAAGGCCACGGTCTCCCCCGCTTTTACCGAAAAGCTAATGTCTTTGAGTACATAATTGGGTTCATTATAGGCAAAACTCACCTGGTTAAAGTCTATGGCTCCTTCCATATGGGCTTTCTTCACCGCATCGGGACCAGAAGCTGGGGTAAAATCAGGATTGTCCAATACTTTGAACACCCTTTCAGCGGCAATCATTCCCATTTGGAGCACATTAAACTTATCAGCTATCACCCTTAAGGGTCTAAAAATCTGGTTCAAATACAAGATAAATGCCACCAACAATCCCGCATCAAGGGTCTGTCCAGCAATCCACCAAACCAAGAGACCCATGCTCACGGCCAAGACCACTTCTACAATAGGAAAGAATACAGAGTAGGCAAAAATGGCGTTGATATTGGCATTTCTGTGCTCGGTATTGATTTTTTTAAACTTCTGGAATTCCCTTTCTTCCGATGCAAAAGCCTGTACCACTTGCATACCCGTAATATGTTCCTGCACAAAAGCATTTAAAGCTGCCACTGCATTTCTGACCCTGATAAAACTCTTATTCACAGACTCCTTAAAATAATAAGTAGCCACAATCATCAGTGGAAAGGGAATCAAGCTAATCAAGGTCAAACGCCAGTCCATCCAAAACATGGTGGCTAGGGTAATGATAATGGTGAGCAGATCCGCAATAATGGGAATCAATCCATCAGAAAAAATATCATTGATGCTTTCAATATCATTGATGGTTCTGGTAGTCAGGGTGCCAATGGGCGTCTTGTCAAATTGACTTAGGTTTAGACCCACCACTTTTTCATAGACCGTTACGCGCAGGTCTTTCACCACCATCTGCCCCATCCAAGCCGTAACAAAACTGAACAAGAATCTTACGGCAGATTCCACCAAGAGAAAGAATACCTGAAAGAGCGTAACAGCAATAATAAAACGGCTTACATCGCTTAGGTCTCTACCAAAGAGCACCCATTTTACCCAAGCAGGTAGGTGCAAAGCTTTACCAGTAGCACTATCAATGGTTAATTGAATCAAGTAGGGTCTTACTGGCGCAAAAAAAGCCATTAAGATGGCTAGGAGAATGCTCCCATAGAAAAATCCCGAATAGGGCTTTACAAAACGGAAAATCCGTTTGAAAAGGGAAAAATCAAATACTTTCTTCTGTGGGCTTTCTTGCATGTGAACCACAAATGTAACAACATTGTTTATATTCGTAGAGTGATGGAGCAAGCATTGGACAATCAAGGGGTAGAAGCGGCACTTCCCAAATATAATTTGAACGCAGAACAGGAGAAGAATGAGATTCTCCGGCATTATCGTGCCCTATTGCGCAGCCTAAGACCCAAACTAAAAAGGGGTGACAAAGAATTGGTGCGTACAGCATTTGAAATGGCGGCAGAAGCGCATAAATCCATGCGTAGAAAAAGTGGAGAACCCTATATCATACACCCACTAGAAGTGGCCATGATTTGCGTGGAAGAAATTGGCCTTGGTGTGCGTAGTACCATCTGCGCGCTTTTACATGATACCGTTGAGGATACAGACATTACACTGGAAGATTTAGAACACGAGTTTGGTTCCGAGATTGCCAAGATTGTAGACGGACTCACCAAGATCTCCAATGTCATTGACACCAATACCAGTCAACAGGCAGAGAACTTTAAGAAAATTTTGTTGACCCTAACAGATGATCCAAGGGTAATCCTAATAAAGCTAGCAGACCGCTTACACAATATGCGTACCCTTGATAGCATGAAGCGGGAGAAACAACTTAAGATTGCTTCAGAAACTGTTTGGGTATATGCACCACTAGCACACCGTATGGGATTGTACAGCATTAAGACAGAAATGGAAGACCTGTCTATGAAGTACATGGAGCCAGAAGCTTATCGGGATATTGCCAAAAAACTTTCTGAAACCAAGCGAGAAAGAAGCCGTTATATCAATGAATTTATTAGGCCTCTAAAAGAAAAATTAGAAGCGGGTAGTTTTAATTTTGAGATCTACGGAAGACCCAAAAGCATTCATAGTATTTGGAATAAGATCAAGAAAAAATCCGTGAGTTTTGAAGAAGTGTATGACCTCTTTGCCATTCGCGTGATTTTAAATTCCACACCAGAAAAAGAGAAGGAAGATTGTTGGAAAGTTTACTCCTTAATCACAGACGAATACAATCCCTCACCAGAACGCTTGCGCGATTGGTTGAGTAACCCCAAAAGCAATGGATACGAGGCTTTGCACACAACCGTGATGGGGCCACAGGGTAAATGGGTAGAAGTACAGATCAGGACCAAAAGGATGAATGAAATTGCAGAGAAAGGTCTGGCCGCGCATTATAAATACAAAGAAGGCGGTGGTGATGAAGACCGCTTTGATAAATGGTTTGGACAGATCAGAGAAGTATTGAGTACCCCTGATACAGACACCGTAGATTTTCTACAAGATTTCAAGACATCATTTTTAGCAGAAGAGATTTATGTGTATACGCCAAAAGGCGATGTAAAAATGTTACCCGTGGGTAGTACGGCATTGGATTTTGCCTTCTCTATTCACTCTGCTATTGGAACCAAATGTATTGGTGCCAAAGTGCATCACAAATTGGTGCCCATTAGTCATAAATTACGCAGTGGAGACCAGATAGAAATCATTACCAGTGGCAAACAAAAACCATCGGAAGACTGGTTGGGGATTGTGGTTACGGCAAAGGCCAAGAGTAAGATCAAAGACGCTTTAAGAGAAGAGAAACGCAAGATTGCAGAAGATGGAAAATATACTTTGCAGCGCAAGTTAGAAGGAATGGGTGCTGCCTATAACCAACACAATATTGACGAGTTGGTGCATTTTTATAAAGTACCATCTTCTTTAGACCTCTTGTACAGAATTGCTACCAAGTCTATTGACCTGCGTGAATTAAAAGACTTTCATTTGTTGGGAGACAAATTGGAACATCCTAGACCCAAACCCGTGGTACAGGATATTCATATAGACCACCAACAACACAAGAACTATAATAAGAAAGATTCTGAACTCATCATTTTTGGCGAGAGCAGTGACCGAATTGTTTATACCCTGGCCAAGTGTTGCAACCCCATTCCGGGTGATGACGTGTTTGGATTTGTGAGCACGGGAAAGGGTCTGATTATTCATAGAACCAACTGCCCCAATGCCACCCAACTCATGGCCAATTATGGCCACCGTGTGGTCAAAACCAAATGGGCCAAGAACAAGGAGATTTCTTTCTTAACCGGATTAAAAATTATTGGCATTGATGACGTTGGAATCATCAACAAGATCACCAATGTGATCAGTGGAGATATGCGGGTAAATATTGCCGCACTGACCATTGAATCCTCCGAGGGCATTTTTAAGGGTACCATTAAAGTATTTGTGCATGACAAGGAGGAATTGGAAGAATTGGTGGCCCGACTAAGTGTACTCCAAGGAATACAAACAGTTGATCGTTTTGATACCGAATCCCTTACCTAGCAAGGGTTTGCAGAATTCCTTGAAAAAACAGGATAATTAATTCACATCATTTCATTTTTACTGATGGTCAAGGCTTATTTTTGCCCCTGATTCAAAACAAAACATATGGTTGACGTTATTTTAGGTTTGCAGTGGGGTGATGAAGGCAAGGGTAAAATTGTGGACTATTTTGCCCCTAGGTATGATATAGTAGCAAGGTTCCAAGGCGGACCCAATGCTGGACATACCCTCTATGTAGACGGCAAAAAACAAGTATTGCACCAGATTCCATCCGGAATTTTTCACCAAGACAAAGTGAATATCATTGGAAATGGTGTGGTTTTGGATCCTGTTACCCTAAAAAGAGAATGTGACGCCGTTGCTGCTTTTGGCATTGACGTTAAAAAGAACCTCTTTATCTCTGAACGCACCAATATTATTGTTCCTACGCACCGTGCTTTGGACAAAGCATCTGAAATGTCAAAGGGAGAAAGCAAGATTGGCTCTACCCTTAAAGGAATTGGACCAGCTTATATGGACAAGACCGGAAGAAATGCTTTGCGCGTGGGCGATTTATTAGACAAGAGCTTTACCACCCAGTATATTAAACTGCGTTTGAAGCACCAGAAATTATTGGATAATTTCCATTTTATAGAAGACATTTCTGCTTGGGAAGAAGAATTCTTTGAAGCATTGGAATTCTTGAAAACCTTGAACGTTATCAACTGCGAATATTTTGTCAACGACCAGATTTCAAAAGGAAAGAAAGTCTTGGCAGAAGGCGCACAAGGATCTATGTTAGACATTGATTTTGGAACCTTCCCATTTGTTACCTCTTCTAATACCATTTCTGCAGGTGTTTGTACCGGTTTAGGTATTTCACCAAAACAAATTGGAGAAGTGATGGGTGTAACCAAAGCTTATTGCACACGTGTTGGTGGCGGACCATTCCCAACCGAACTATTTGATGCAACTGGAGAAGAATTACGCAAAATAGGTAGTGAATTTGGCGCCACAACAGGACGTCCACGCAGATGCGGCTGGATGGACTTAGTAGCCCTACACTATACTTGTATGATCAACGGTGTTACCCAAGTGGTAATGACCAAGGCCGATGTATTGGATGCTTTTGACGAACTTTCTATGTGTACTTCTTATGAGGTAAATGGGGTTCCAAGCAAACAAGTTCCTTTCCAAATGGCTAAAGCCAATATTGTTCCTATCTTGGAGCAGTTCAAGGGCTGGAATACAGATACCACACAAATTAAAAATGCGGCTGATTTACCTGCTACTATGCACGAATACATTAAATTCATTAATGAATATGTAGGCGTTCCTGTGAAGCATGTATCTAATGGTCCTGGACGTGATCAGATAGTGCATTTGTAAAAATTTTCCCATTTCAGAAAAAAAAGGGAAATATTTTTGGTGAATACAATTTTGAAATGAAATTTTACGCAATAATCTTATTAGAATATGGCAGCGAAATCTGATAAGGATAGCAAATCCTCTTCACCTAAAAAGACCCCCGCTAAAAGCGATGCGGCAAAGCCTTCTCCAAAAAGCAAAAAGCAATTGGAGGATGATGACGATGATTTAGACGATGATGATGAACTGGACACTCCGGTAAAAAAATCAGCGGCAAAATCAAGTGCAAAAAAGTCTAAGTCTGATGACGATGACGAAGAAGAAGTTGATGACGTAGAAGACGATTGGGAAAAATCTGAAGAGGAAGACGATTGGGATCCTGACTTTGACGAATTTGATATTCCCAAAAGTAAGGGTGCTAAAAAAACACCTGCAGCAGGCAAGAAAAAAGCCGATGATGACGATGATTTCAAATTGGACGAAGACTTCAAAGAATTTGACTTATTCAATGATAAGGACAGTGGATTTGATGATGACGATGACGATGATTTTTAATCACGCACATGCTGCCTAAATACAGCAGCCAACATACTATCCCCGAACCTGAAAAATTCAAAACACAAATGTTGATCTGGGCCAACCGGTTCAACATTTGTGCTTTATTGGATAATCACCAATACCATTCTCCCCATCAAAATATTGATTGTGTTCTTGCAGTAGATGCTATGGATGCCTGTTTGCCAACGGCTAACCATTTGCAAGAACTGAGTCAATGGCTAGAGGGTAAATCGCAAAGAGTTTTTGGGCATCTTTCTTATGATTTAAAAGAAAGTATTACGGGCATTGTATCTACCCATGAAAATAAGCTAGGCTTTCCTGAGCTCTATTTTTTTGAACCAGCAACGGTGTTGGAACTAAAGGGCAATTTGTTGCAGATTCATTCTGAAACAACCAATACCCAAGAACTTTTTCAAGTCATCAGTGATCTTGATCCTACCATCGCGCCAGCATTAAAGACCGATAAAAAGGTTCAGATGCAAGCCAGGATCAGCAAAGAGCAATACCTAGCCAAGATTCGCAGTATTCAGGAACATATTCTAAAAGGGGATTGTTATGAACTCAATTTTTGTCAGGAGTTTTTTGCTGAAGAAGCAAGCATTGACCCCATAGCCGTTTACCTAGCACTCAACCAAGTATCACCCAATCCATTTGCCTGTTTTTATAAATACCATGGGTCTTATCTATTATGTGCCAGTCCAGAAAGGTATTTGCAGCAAAAAAACAATCGTTTGGTTTCTCAACCCATCAAGGGAACTTTGAAAAGAGATTTGGAAAACCCTGAGCAAGACCTGGTCTTAGAAAATCAATTGCGTCATAGTGTGAAAGACCAAAGCGAGAACGTGATGGTGGTAGACCTGGTACGTAATGACCTTAGCCGTGTATGCAAACCAGGGAGTGTAAAAGTGGAGGAATTATTTGGCATTTATCGCTTTCCACAAGTGCACCAAATGGTCTCTACCATTGTAGGAGAACCAGCAACCGGTATGGATCTTTGTGCCATTCTAAATGCCAGTTTTCCCATGGGCAGTATGACAGGAGCACCCAAGTTTAAAGTCATGCAATTGATTGAACAGTACGAAGAAAGTAGCAGAGGTTTGTATTCTGGAGCGGTGGGTTATATAGAACCCAATGGGGATTTTGATTTTAACGTGGTCATCAGAAGTATCCTCTACAACCAAGCCAATCAATACCTGAGTTACCAAGTGGGTGGTGGCATTACTTTTTATAGTGACGCGGAAAAAGAATACGAAGAATGTTTGGCCAAAGCTGGGGCCATTATGCAGGTCTTGGGTTAACCATTGGGTGTGGCTGATCCTTCAATCAATAATCTAAAAGATTCCATCAACAACTGTTGTTTTCTGGCTTCAAAAACCGCTATTTTATCCTTGGGAATACGCATGCTGTATTTTCTACCCTCGGCCAAAGCCTTGTCAAATCCTGGGTTCAGTTTATTGAACTGACCAATATCCATGACCAATCCATTGGCCACTACCATGGAATGATACCTACCACTTAGTTCTACCAAAGAAGTATTGGCCTGTTCCGCTTCATTCAAGGGAACTTGGTTATTGTTTTTAACCATGGATGCTTTTACCTGTGTGGTTTCTTCGGCCGTTAAAGTAGTCCAGCCACCGCCTCCTTCCATAGCATAATGGGTACCAATGAATTTTTTTACGTGGTTGCGGGTCTCTTCCGGCAGGTAATATTGTAGGTCCCAAAAATCACGGCTATTTGCTTTTCTAATACACTGACGCACCCTTCCTGCTCCCCCATTATAAGCAGCAACTACCAAGAGCCAGTCACCAAATTCTGTATACAATTCTTTCATCAGCTTGGCCGCCACATGGGTACTTTTGTAAAAGTCCATGCGTTCATCGCCCATGCCACCCACGCGCAAACCAAAACGCTTGGCTTCATAGTCCATGATCTGCCAAGGTCCAACTGCACCAGCCCAAGAAACCAATCCAGCTTGCAAATGACTTTCAATTACACTCAGGTATTTCATTTCTTTGGGAATCCCATACGTGGTTAACACATTGTCATAGAGGTCAAAATAAGGCTTACCCCAACCCTTCATGCGCTGCAATTCCTTACCCTGTTTGCGAATATATTCCTGAACAAAAGACACGGCTCTTGGATTCAGTTGGTCAATATAGGGCTTGTTGGCATTAAACTGATTGGTCTTGAACAAAGACTTAAAACCATATTTGTCCTGGGTGCTATCTGTTTGTTGTTGTTCTTTGAAACCCAGGTCAGACCTAAAAGAAAGGGTACCAATGGATCCTGCCAAACAGGCAAACCCTACCAGCCAAGCGCGGGAAAGGGAGATGCGGTTTTGCAAAGAAATTCCATACCATTTCATGAATAGGTCTCAATTAATGAACCGCAAATTTAAACTTTAATTACTTAACGCTTTGTGAAGGCTTGGCAGCCATCAATTGGGCGGAGAATTGCAGTAAATCGCTTTCCTGAAAATGGCTGCTCATGAGCTGCAAACCAAAGGGCATACCATTGGAATGCTGGAAAAGGGGAATAGAAATGGCCGGAATTCCCACCAAATTGGCAAAAACGGTATAAATATCGGCCAAAAACATAGCTACCTGGTCCTCAGACTTTTCACCCAATTTGAATGCCGGAGCCGGCACCGTGGGAGAAATCAGCAGGTCATAACCCGCAAAAACCTCGTTGGCCTTGTTCCATAAAATGCGTCTCACCTGTTGTGCTTTGGTAAAATAAGCGTCAAAATAGCCCGAACTGAGTACAAATGTGCCCAGTAAAATCCTTCTTTGCACTTCTTTTCCAAAACCCTCGGTTCTAGATGCTTTGTATAATTGGTTGAGGTCTACATTTTGGATGCTGGTTCTATGACCGTATCGTACGCCATCAAACCTAGACAGATTGCTAGAAGCTTCTGCGGTTGTTAATACATAATAGGTAGGTACTACTTGGTCAAGCAGGTTAAATTCAATGGGATCTACCTGAACACCCTGACTGCGGAGTTGCTCAATCAAACCCTGAACAGCGGTTCTGATTTCTGGATCCAGACCCGGATGCTCCAATGCCTGTTTGAAATAGGCAACTTTATAAGGTTTGGCAGGACCAAGATTTGAAAAAGCAGGCACATCCTGTTGAGAAACCGTGCTATCAAAATTGTCCTTACCTGAAATCACTTCCAATACCAATGCTGCGTCTTCCACCGATTGGGCAAAAATGCCAATTTGGTCAAAAGAAGAAGCATAGGCAATTAACCCATAGCGTGAAATGCGGCCATAGCTGGGTTTCAGCCCCACTACCCCACAAAAATCAGCTGGTTGTCTTACTGATCCACCCGTATCAGAACCCAAACTCACCATGGCTAGTCCAGCTTGCACACTTACGGCAGAACCACCCGATGAACCACCAGGTACACGGGTTTCATCCAAGGCATTTTTTACTGGACCAAAAGCTGAGTTTTCGCTAGAGCTGCCCATGGCAAACTCATCACAGTTTTGGCGGCCAATAATAATGGCTTCCTGCTCCAACAGTTTTTCAACTGCAGTAGCATTATAAACACTGGTAAAATTTTCTAAGATTTTGGAACCGGCACTAACGGTGTGTCCCTTGTAACAAATCACGTCTTTGATTCCCACTACCACACCATGTAATTTGCCCATGGTAGCGCCGCTGGCGCGATGGGCGTCTAATTCGGCGGCTTTTGCCAAAGCTTCTTGGGCAAAAACTTCCAGATAGGCATTCAGACCCGGTCTGGCGGCAATGGCATCTACATAAAAACGAACGGCCTCCACACAGGTGGTTTGGCCGTTCTGTAATGCATTGTGATAGTCTTTGATGGAGCTATACCTAAACAAAGGCTAAAGAGATTTAATGGTAGCAATTAAGGTTGAGTAGTAGGAGTGCTATCCTTTTCCTTCATACCTTCTTCTAATTCTTTTTTCACGTTGTTCTTAGCATCGTTAAACTCACGGATACCTTTTCCAAGGCCTCTCATGAATTCGGGGATCTTACGACCACCAAACAATACTAAAACCACTACAGCAATTAAGGCTATTTCTTGAAATCCTAAATTTCCCATATAAATTGATTTGAGGTGGTCAAAGTTAAGGCAAAAGAAATGCTGAGCAATTAAATCTGCCTAAGCTTGACAAGTTTTAACGAAAAAGCGGAAGTTCAGCATAGCTAACCTTCCGCTTTTCTTATTTTCAACTAGAAAATTAGAAACGTTTTTCTTTAATACGAGCAGATTTACCGCTACGCTCACGTAGGTAATACAACCTAGCTCTACGTACTTTACCGGTTTTGTTCAACAAGATGCTGTCGATGTTTGGAGACAGAATCGGGAACAGACGCTCAACGCCTACACCATCAGAAATCTTACGTACAGTGAAAGAAGCTGTGGCACCATTGCCTTGCAACTTGATCACATCGCCACGGAAGCTCTGGATACGCTCTTTACCACCCTCTACAATCTTATAGTTCACAGTGATATTATCACCTGCCTTAAACTTAGGGTATTCTTTCTTAACGGTCAATTGTTCGTGTACAAACTGAACTGCTGCGTTCATAACTTTAATTTTTAACGGACGGCAAAGGTAGGGGGAAAAAGATAAAATTTACACTAAAACTAGAATATTTTTTATCTGGCTACGTTTACAGCTCTTTTTTCTCTAATAACGGTTACTTTAATCTGACCTGGATAAGTCATATCGGTCTGGATTTTCTGGGCTATTTCAAAGCTTAGCTTGTCGCTATCGCCATCTGTAACCTTCTCAGCCTCAACAATGACCCTCAATTCCCTACCAGCTTGAATGGCATAGGCTTTTTCTACACCCTGATAAGCCATGGCCAGGTTTTCTAGGTCCTTAATCCTTTGCAAATATTGTTGCATGATCTCTCTTCTAGCTCCCGGTCTAGCACCACTAATGGCGTCACAAGCCTGAATAATAGGAGAAATCACGTACTGCATTTCCATTTCATCGTGGTGAGCCCCAATTGCATTTACTACAGCAGGATTCTCGCCATATTTTTCAGCCAGTTTAGCACCTAGTAAGGCGTGGCTCAATTCAGTTTCCTCATCTGGAACCTTACCAATATCGTGGAGTAAACCAGCGCGTTTGGCCAATTTGGGGTTCATACCCAATTCAGCAGCCATGATACCGCACAAATTGGCGGTTTCCCTACTGTGCATCAGCAAGTTCTGACCATAAGAAGAACGGAAACGCATTTTACCAACTATACGCACCAATTCTTTGTGCAAGCCATGGATCCCCATTTCTATCACGGTTCTTTCCCCAATTTCCATCACCTGCTCTTCCAATTGTCTGCGGGTTTTTTCAACCACTTCTTCAATACGGGCTGGGTGAATCCTACCATCGGCCACCAAACGCTGCAAGCTCAAACGAGCAATTTCTCTACGCAATGGGTCAAAAGAAGAAAGGATAATGGCTTCAGGTGTATCGTCTACAATTAAGTCAACCCCAGTAGCGGCTTCAATAGCACGGATATTCCTACCCTCTCTACCAATGATCTGACCCTTGATTTCGTCTGTTTCTAAATTGAATACGGTTACCGTGTTCTCAATAGTGATTTCCGCAGCGGTACGCTGAATAGACTGGATCACAATCTTACGGGCTTCTTTATTGGCTTTGAGTTTGGCGTCTTCAATAATGTCTTGTTGCAGACCCAAGGCTTGAGAATGTGCTTCTTGTTTCAGGCTTTCAATTAATTGGGCCTTGGCTTCTTCTGCGCTTAGGTTGGCAATTTTCTCTAGTCTGCGAATATGCTCTTCTTGGTGCTTTTCAAGTTCTGTACGTTTCAGGTTCACCACTTCAATCTGACGATTTAGGTTTTCCTTGATTACGTCATTGTCCTTGCTCTGTTTGTCTAGATTGGCTTCTTTTTGGTTAATGGAAACCTCTTTTTGCTTGATGCGGTTTTCAGCTTCTCCCAGTTTGCGGTTGCGCTCATTTACCTCTTTCTCATACTCACTTTTCAACTGTACAAAGCGCTCTTTGGCCTCAAGTTGTTTTTCCTTTTTTACGGTTTCAGCCCTTAATTCGGCTTCTTTTAAAATGGTTTGGGCCTGTAATTCGGCGTCTTCCACCTGTTTTTTGGTGTTCTGGTTAAACAAAAGTTTACCCGAGACAACACCCACAATTAGTGATACTGCACCAATTATAATAGATAAAATCATTGGATCCATGTTCTTGGAAATTTTTTAAAAAAGTTCAGAATCGTTTTTCACTGGTCACATCTCATTTTTTCGTAATGAACAAATGACAATAGGCGAAGATAGTCAAATAATCAAAGTGAAATGTCTAAGCTAGGGGCATTACTTATTTTCTTGGAGGGCTTTGTCTAACTGCTTTTCCAATCCCCCTAATTGCAGGGCAAGATCGTTCCATTTAACCAAGAGGTTTTCAGACTGAGACTGTTCCGTTGCAAACCAAAGCAAGGCCATGGAAACATAGTCCTGCATGTCTTTGCCGGCAAAATTGGTTTTGAATTCGGTGATTTTGTCATTGATCAAACCTGCGGTCTTGCGTACCATTTCCTCGTCTGAAACTTCAATTTTCAGGCGATAGGTTCTATCTGCAATGACAATATTTACGGGAATCAGTTCTTCCATTTGCTTAAGAGTTCAGTAATGCCAGGCATTTTTCAATTTCCTTCAAGTAACCGTCTATGCGCTTTTCCATTTGCTGTTTGTCAGCCGGGCTCCATTTGGCCCCGCCAATGGCAGCGCTTTCCAATTGTTGTTTCAATCCTTCCAGCACGGAGTCTTGTCCATCCTTATCCATCAAGGCCTTATCCAAGTCCTTTTTCAGGCGTTGGTTCTCCTTTTGCAACAACTGTTGTTGCTTGAGCAACAATTGTAGCTTGTCCTGGATTGATTTCAATTGTAAGGAAAGGTCTTCCATCCATCTAATTTATACATTAAGCAGCACACCCATATAAAAGCTGGCTATTTTTTAGCCACTACTTACGAATCTCTGCTCCTAGTTCTTTTTCAAAATTTTGTACCAACCTGGCTACCATGCCGTCTACTTCTTTGTCTGTAAGGGTTTTTTCCTCGTCCACAAAAGTGAAGCTCACTGCCATTGACTTCTTGTCTGTACCCAATTTGTCGCTTTCAAATACGTCAAACAAACGCATTTGTTGCAGTTTAGACAGGTTAGACTTGCGTACTTGTTGGTCAATTAGGTCAAAACTCAAACTTCTATCAACTACCAAAGCTAGGTCACGCTGCATGGCCGGAAACTTACTCACTTCTTTGTAAGTGATTTTTTTCTGTGAAGCCAATTCCAATAACCTGCCAAATTGAATATCAATATAGAACACGGGTTGTTTGATATCAAAAGCATCCAATTGTTTTTTGGAAACTTCTAATACATACCCAATTTCTTTTTTGCCAGATTTGAGCAAGAGTTTACCAGCAGTATCTTCTTGTACTTGAAACTGTGCCGCATTCAAACCACAGAGTTGCAAAATGGCCGCGGCCACACCCTTGGCTTTATAAATATCAAAAGCCCGGCTCTTTACTTGCCAAGAAGGGTCCTGATCAGCACCAGTAAAATAGAGTGCCAAATGTTCTGCTTCTGAATATACACCTGGAGCACTGCTATGATAGGTTTTTCCCAATTCAAAAAACAAGAGGTTATTATTCCTTCTATTTAAATTATAGGCCAAGGTTTCTAATCCTGTTTCCAACATAGAAGGACGCAAAATGTCAAGGTCTGCACTCAGGTTATTGATCATTTTTACAGCGCCAGCCAAGACCTCTTCACCAAAGTATTTGCTATTGGTGATGCTATTGGTTAAAATCTCTACAAAGCCCTGCCCTACTAGGTAATTGGCAATTTTGTCTTTGAGATTTTCTTTAAAAGCGGTTGCGTCTGTTGCAGGACTAATAGTAATGGTAGCAGGAATTTCTATATTGTCTAAGCCGTCAATCCGGATAATCTCTTCTACAATATCGGCCGGCAGGCTAATATCTGGTTTACTTCTTGGAACAGCCACACGCAATTCATCCAAACCCTCTTTGAGAATTTCAAAACCAAGACTATTTAGAATGCGGTTTACCTTATCGGGGTGGTAGTTTTTACCACTCAATTTTTTAAGATAATGGTGCTTGAGCGATACCTCCGTTTTGGGTTGTGGCGCAGGATAGAAATCAACTATTTCACTAGAGATTTCACCACCAGCCAATTCTTTGATCATGAGCACGGCTCTTTTGAGCACATGTACTGTATTATCAATATCAACCCCTTTTTCAAACCTAGTAGCAGCATCAGTTCTCAGTCCATGATACACCGATGTTTTACGAATGGTAGATGGCGCAAACCAAGCACTTTCTAAAAAGATATTCTTGGTGGTAGCTGTTACCCCAGATTTCTGACCACCATAAACACCCGCAATACACATGCCTTCGGCAGCATTACAGATCATCAGGTCTTTGTCCGTTAGTTTTCTTTCTTTACCATCAAGGGTCATAAATACCGAATCCTGGGCCAAGTTTTTGACAATCACTTCTCCGCCAACAATGGCGTCTGCATCAAAAGCATGCAAGGGTTGCCCCGTTTCATGCAAGATAAAATTGGTGATATCTACAATATTATTGATTGGTCTTAGACCAATAGATAGTAATCTGTTTTTGAGCCAATCTGGCGATTCCGCTACCGTTACGCCACTAATGCTGATTCCCGCATAACGTGGGCAATCTGCCGCATTTTCTACGGTTACTTTAATGGGTAAATTGGTATTGTCATGTTTGAAGCCATTGCTAAAAGGCGTTTTTACCCTTGCATCTTTTTGGTGGTGTGTTAGGTAAGCACAAACGTCTCTGGCTACCCCAAAATGACTCATGGCATCCATTCTATTGGGTGTTAAACCAATTTCATATACCCAGTCAGTATAAGGCTGAAAATAAGTAGCAGCAGGGGTTCCAGGAACTGCGTCTGCACCAAGAACAATAATTCCATCATGACTACCACCCAGGCCAATCTCGTCTTCTGCACAAATCATACCCTGACTTTCAACCCCACGAATCTTGGCCAATTTCATGGTCATGGGTTCTCCACTCAAGGGATAAATAGTAGTACCAACCGTGGCAACCACTACTTTTTGACCAGCAGCCACATTGGATGCACCACAAACCACCTGCAAGGGTTCTGCAGCGCCAATATTTACAGAAGTCAATTTTAATTTATCTGCATTGGGATGCTGTTGGCAATCCAACACTTCTCCAATCACCAAACCTGCCAAACCACCTTTGATGCGTTCGTATTTTTCCAGACTCTCCACTTCTAAACCAATAGAAGTGAGGATTTTGGACAATTTTTCAGGATCCAAGACCTCAGGAAGGTATTCGCTCAACCAATTGTAACTAATCGTCATGTTTCAAATCCATTTACGGTTGCCAAAAATAGGTTATAAAAGCGGGATATATGCCTAAAAATGCAAGGTGAATGCCTTTTGAGTTAAGTCATTTTGGGGATTTGGAGCCCCAAATTGAGAAAAATCTTTCTGCACAAGGCTCTGTGTATATTTCTAGAAAAAGGTAGGAAAACTTTTGAAATTGGTGGATAACAGTGGTACTTTGTGTGAATAGCCCCTATTTTCATGTGAATGGCCATGGAATAACCTGTGGACGAAAATTGAAGTAAAAATATTTTTACAACCCGATTTCTTAGCTCATATTCGCTCCCCTCATGAAAGAAGACTAAAATGGTTTCTTGATGAGGGTGGCCCCTTAAATACGGATTTTACTAAATAGAAAGCAAGCAATAATGGAACTTACCAGTTTGAACAAAGACCGAAAAAGAAGAAAGACCTCAGTTGATATGAGCACCATGGTTTATGGTAAGGTACCTCCACAGGCAAAGGAATTGGAAGAAGCCGTTTTAGGAGCCATTATGCTGGAGAAAAGTGCTTTTGATACCGTTACTGAAATTCTAAAACCAGAATGTTTTTACGTAGAAGCCCATCAGAGTATTTACAAAGCCATGCAAGGCTTGCAACAAAAAAGCATGCCCATTGATATTCTGACCGTAGTGGAAGAATTAAAAGTGCGTGAGCAACTAGACGTAGTGGGTGGTCCTTATTTTGTTACCAAGCTCACTAACTCAGTTGTATCTACTGCCAATATTGAAGCACACGCTAGAATAGTTTTGCAGAAATTTATTCAACGCGAATTAATCAGAATTAGCGGCGAAATCATTGGTGATGCTTATGAAGACAGTACCGATGTGTTTGATTTGTTGGATGAAAGTGAGACCAAGATGTTCAACATTACCAACAACTATCTTAAAAAGAATTTTGAAGAAATTACCAATGTATTGGCCAAGACCATCAACAGAATTGATGAGTTAAGAACCAAGACAGAAGATATATCGGGGGTGCCCAGTGGGTTTGCCACACTAGATAGAATCACTTACGGATGGCAGCCAACGGATTTAATTATTCTTGCGGCAAGACCTTCTGTGGGTAAAACAGCATTTGCCCTAAACCTTGCGCGTAACGCGGCTTTGCACCCTACCAAACCTGTTCCAGTTGGCTTCTTCTCTTTAGAGATGAGTGCCTCTCAGTTGGTTCAGCGTATCCTGAGTGCAGAAAGCGAAATCTTGATGGAAAAAATTAGTCGTGGTAAACTGGAAGAACACGAATACCAGCAATTACTCAACAAGGGCATCAAGAAATTAGAAGTAGCCCCCATCTTTATTGATGATACGGCTGCACTAAACATTTTTGAATTCCGTGCCAAAGCCAGAAGGCTGGTTAACAAACACAAAGTAGGCATCATCATCATTGACTATTTGCAGTTGATGAGTGGTTCCAATGATAAGGGTGGAAACCGTGAACAAGAGATTAGTAATATCTCCAGAAACTTAAAAGCCCTTGCAAAAGAATTAAGTGTTCCCATCATTGCACTGAGTCAGTTGAGTCGTGCGGTGGAAACCAGAAAAGAAAGCAAGATGCCTCAGTTGAGTGACTTGCGTGAATCCGGTGCCATTGAACAGGATGCGGATATGGTTATGTTTATCTATCGTCCGGAATACTATGAAGTAAAGAGCAATGAGATGGGTGAGTCTACCCATGGTGAAACCCATATTAGAATTGCCAAACACCGTAATGGTTCTTTGGAAACTGTGAAACTACGCGCCAACCTGGCCATTCAACGTTTTGAAGAATGGGAAGAAGGCGGTGGTGGATTCCCTGCTCCGGGAAGCAATTTCAAATCATTGGGTGCTGCTCCGCCAGCGGCCGGTGGCGATGGAGCCAAGTTCTATTTGCAAAAAGGAAGCAAGATGAACGAAGCAGATTTTGACCAAGGTTATGAAACAGAACAACCTTTCTAATGAGTGTCCCTTTTTTTTATGAGCCTCAGATCAAAGCGGGTGCTAGCACTTTTGAACTAAGTGAATCCAGCAGCCGTCACTGCATTCAAGTATTGCGAATGAGAACAGGTGCGCTATTGAATTTGACCAATGGCAAGGGCCTTAAGTTTGAAGCCAGTATCTTAAGCGAAGATCGCAAAGCGGCTGTGGTTCAAATACTTTCTAGTGCAACCATTCCAGCGCCCAATCGTGCTAATAGCATTGGGATTGCCCTGCTAAAAAACAGTGATCGTTTTGAATGGATGCTGGAGAAAATAACAGAAATCGGCGTAAGCCAAATCTATCCTTTGAACAGCAAGAGAAGTGAACAACACCGCTTCCGTTTTGATAGACACCAACAAATTATTGTTGCAGCTATGTTACAAAGTCAACAGTGTTGGTTACCCATCCTACATGAACCAATGGCTGTTACAAAATTAATAGCAGCAGCAGACCAAGACTTGAAGCTGATAGCACATTGTGAGGATGATCAAAAGAATCCTTTACAACAGGTTCCTGCTGCGCAAAATAATTTGATTTTAATAGGACCAGAAGGTGATTTTAGCAGAGAAGAAATTGAACTAGCGCTTCAAAACAATTTTATACCTGTGAGTTTGGGTGAAACCAGACTTAGAACAGAAACCGCAGGCGTTGTGGCCATGACCCTATTGGCCAATCCTGTCAGTCCCTTGACTTAATTCAGTATCTTACCAATATGAAAAGCAAGCACTTAACCATTGCAGTATGTCTGCTAATGCTTTTTGCAGCCTGCAAAAACTTCAAAAAGCAAAAAAGAGCCGTGGTGCGTGATACCAGCATCACCAAAACCACTTCCTTTAATAACCTATTTTTTGATAGTCTTGGCATTAGTCAATTTTTAGAAATCCATCCAGACTTTCAATCCTTTGAAGAACAATACCAAGACTTTTACAAAGTGCGGAATTTTCAATACGCTTGGTTTGACAATAAGGGGATTACAGAACAGGCCAATCATTTTCTAAACCTCTTGAATACGGCTGTAACAGATTTGCAGGATAGCAGTTTAATCAATCCTACCCTGAATAGTTTTTATGCATCTGCCCTGAATGATAGCTTGCATAAAATGTCTGCAGACAGCATTTTAAAAACAGAATTATTATTTACTGGACAGTTTTTTCAATACGCTGCCAAAGTGTATAAGGGCAGTGATTTAGACGCGGCCGATTTAGGATGGTTTATCCCAAGAAGAAAACTAGATCTTGCTGCATTATTGGATTCTTCTATTAAATCAAAATCGGCAGATATTGCATCCTATGCTTCTTTTAATCCACAGTTTCAAAAATTACAAAGTCAATTAGCCGTCTATTATGAATTACTAAAAACAGGTAGTCAGGATAGTATTCCCATGCTCAAAAAATCTTTGAAAAAAGGAGATAGCTCAGACGCCGTTTTATTGATCAAACAAAAACTATTTGAACTAGGAGACCTTGCTACAAAAGATAGTAGCCAAGTATTTGATAGTAGTTTGTTGGTTGCCGCAAAACACTATCAAAAAAGAATGGGTTTATCCATTGATGGTAGTATTGGCAATAAGATGATTCAATCATTGAATATACCCATTGCCAAACGCATTGAACAGATTTTAGTAAATCTAGAAAGACTGCGTTGGATGCCTCCACAAACCGATAGCAATTATATCTTGGTGAATATTCCAGAGTACCGATTACACCTGTATGATAGTGGTAAGAATGTGATGGACATGAATGTGATTGTAGGCAAGGCTGCCAATAGCACGGTCATCTTTAATGGCAAATTAAAATATGTGGTTTTTAGTCCTTATTGGAATGTACCAACCAGTATTGTTAGAAAAGAAATTGTACCCGCCATGGAACGTTCTAGCAATTACCTAGAGCGCAATCATATGGAGATCACTGGGCGCAGCAATGGATTACCCTTGGTGCGTCAAAAACCAGGCGAACATAATTCCTTGGGACTGGTTAAATTTCTATTTCCCAACAACTACGATATTTATTTGCACGATACGCCCAATAGAACCCTTTTTAGCCAGTCCAGCAGAAGTTTAAGTCATGGTTGTATCCGAATCAGCGAGCCCAAGAAAATGGCAGCATATTTGCTGCGCGATGACAAGACATGGAACAGTCAAAACATTGATTCTGCTATGCATTTGGCCAAAGAAAAATGGGTTACTTTAAAAAAGTCTGTACCCGTTTATATTGTCTATTTCACGGCTTGGGTGGACAAATCGGGTACATTGAATTTCAGAAATGATATTTATGGTCATGACCATAAAATGTCAGAAAAGCTTTTTACCCGTAAATGATTTTTTCTTTACTAGTACATTTGTAAAAAAATAGTTGGATATGCATTTGAAGGAAGTAGCAGACAAAGCATCAGAGAAGGCTTTTCTAGAAGTAAATGTGCTGATGAACCGTTCTAATCCTGCTTATATTAGGGCACTGGACAATGAAGTAAATGAAGTCTTTGATCCATCCAAAAACAAATACTATAAATACGGAACCACCAAACGCTGGATTCTACTCAATGACACGGGAGAACCCATTGGCAGAATTGCCGCATTTACCAATGACAAATACATTAATAAGGGAACTGATTTTGTAACCGGAGGTATTGGTTTTTTTGATTGTATCAATGACCAAGCTGCCGCCAATCAATTATTTGATATGGCCAAGCAATGGTTGCAAGAACAAGGCGCAGAAGCCATGGACGGTCCTATCAATTTTGGAGACAGAGACAAATGGTGGGGTTTATTGGTAGAAGGATTTGATTCAGAACCCATGTATGGAATGTCTTTTAATCCTAGTTATTACCAAGGGTTATTTGAAAACTATGGCTTTCAGAATTATTATAACCAATACTATTATTACATGAATGTGGATGATCCCTTACCGGAAAGATTCACAGAAAGACACGCCAAATTCAAGGCCAAACCTGGTTATGAAGCCAGACACGCAGACCTGAATCAGTTGGAAAAATATGCCCGAGATTTTGCTACCGTTTATAATGCGGCATGGGCGCAGCACGGAGAGTCCAAAGAGATTACAGAAGAACAGGTAATCAAACTCTTCAAAAAAATGAAACCCATCATGGACCCAAGAATGGTTTGGTTTGCCTATTTTAAGGAAGAACCCATTGCCATGTTTATCAATATTCCAGACCTGAACCAATATTTCAAACATTTTAATGGACAGTTTGGATGGATGCAAAAACTGCAATTACTCTGGATGAAATGGAGGGGCACCAATAAAAGACTTACTGGTCTAGCTTTTGGGGTTGTTCCAAAATACCAAGCCTTAGGCATAGACAGTTTCTTGATCAAAGAATGTGGCTTACTCATCCAAGGCAAGGGTTGGTACCTGCAATATGAAATGGGTTGGGCCGGAGACTGGAATCCAAAAATGGTGAATATCTACAAAAGTCTGGGGGGCAGACAAAGTAGGCGAATGATTACATTCCGTTACTTGTTTGATAGAACCCAACCATTTGAAAGACACCCAGAAATGGATTACAAATAGTGTTTGGCAGTAGCTGCAATTCCGGCTTCATAGCTAGTGGGTTGCATCCCAAAATGTTGTTCAAACTTGGTTGAATCAAAGAGATAATCCGAATCGTTTTGGTACAACATTTCATAAGACTCTTTAATGGGCTTGACAAACAAACCCGCCAAACGAATCATAAACTTAGACAAGACTGTTAGCTTATAGGGTTGATGCATTTCTTTGGCTGCCAATGCCACAAATGCCTCCCCTGTTAAGGGATTGGATTGGGTAGGCAAGTGCCAGCTTTGCCCAAAAGCGGTGTCGTCTTTTGCCAAAAGGTATAAAGCTTTTGCTGCGTCTGGCACATAGGTAAATGCATGGGGAACTTTTTCATTTACCAACCACTGGGCTTTTTTCCCTTTTGACAAATTGGAAAAGATCATGGTATTGGCAAAGGAAGTTCTAATAGACTTGGTGCCATAAAAATCAGCACTTCTGGCAATCAGGGCTTCTATGCTTCCACTTGCCATTTCTGCTAACAATTGCTTGGCAATGGCTGCTCTGATCAATCCTTTTTTGGAACAGGGTTGAAAAGCTGTTTCTTCCGTCATATAGCCTTCCACTTTCCCATACATGTACACGTTGTCAAAAAATATCAGTTTTGCCCCAGTGGCTTTGCAGGCATTGATGGTATTGGTCATGATCTTGGGCCATTTTTCAGCCCAAACCTTGCTATCATAATCAAGGCCTACTAATAAATACACCACAGAAGACCCTTTTACCGCAAATAGGGTTTGTTCGTAACTTTCTAAATCTGCTGCTATAGCGTCTAATCCCAACTGATGTTTGGGATGTCTAGCAACTATTCGAATATTTTCTTTGTTGGCCAATAATACTGGTACCAACTCATTGGCAATCATGCCTCCGGCTCCTAAAATGGTATGTAATGACATATCTCGGGGGATTTTAATGAATAAGGGTTCTTATTGGCGGGCATTGGGAAAATAGCACGGTTTTTTGGATAAACCATAAAATTCCCAAATAAGCTGTAAAAAAATGGGCGAATGCTTACTTTTGAACGAGTTCAAAAAGCCATGGATAATTTTGTAGTATCAGCCAGAAAGTATCGACCCCAGAACTTTAATACAGTTGTGGGTCAATTGCATATCACAACCACCCTCAAGAATGCCATCAAAAACAACCAGTTGGCGCATGCTTTCTTGTTTTGTGGTCCAAGAGGTGTAGGTAAAACTACCTGCGCCAGGATTCTAGCAAAGACCATTAACTGTACCAATCAGACACCCGAAGGTGAAGCCTGCAATACCTGCAATAGCTGTGTTTCTTTTGACGCGGGTAGTTCTATGAATATTCATGAATTGGATGCGGCTAGTAATAACTCAGTAGATGATATACGAACACTGGTAGAACAAGTGCGTTTTGCGCCACAGGCTGGTAAATACAAAGTGTATATAGTGGATGAGGTACACATGCTTAGTGCATCGGCCTTTAATGCCTTTTTAAAGACATTGGAAGAACCACCACCCTATGCCATTTTTATCCTAGCCACTACAGAAAAACACAAGATTCTTCCCACCATTTTGAGTAGGTGCCAAATCTTTGATTTTAAACGCATCACCAATAATGATACGGTAGAGCACTTACAAGAAATTGTAGACAAAGAATCAATTAAGGCAGAAAAAGCCGCACTGCAAGTGATAGCTCAGAAAAGTGAGGGTTGTATGCGTGACTCACTTAGTATCTTGGATAAGATTGTGAGTTTTACCAATGGTACCCTTACCTATCAAAATACCCTAGAGCATTTAAATATCCTGGACGATGATTATTATTTCAAACTCCTGGAAGCCATGCAGCAACAAGACCTTTCTGCTGCCATGTTGCTCTTTGACCAAATCAATAGAAAGGGTTTTGAAGGTGACCTAGTACTCAATGGCTTTGCCGAATTTATTCGCAACCTATTGGTGTGTAAGGATCCAAAATCTGCCGCCTTATTAGAAGTGGTAGAAGGATTACAAGAAAAATATACCGCCACGGCACAAAGGGCTGGTGTCTCTTTTTTGGTGAGTGCGCTCAATATTTTAAATGAGGCCGAGATCAATTATAAGATGGCCAGAAACAAACGCTTGCACGTTGAATTGGCTTTGATAAAATTGAACTTTTTACAACAAGCCATTGAACTTAGTGCCGATGGTGGTCAATTAGTAAAAAAAAAACGACTTGACCAACCCATAGCTTTTCATACCAAAGCGGTTCCACCCATTCAAATGGGCGGTGCAGCAGCAGCAGCATCTAATGCCCCAAGCAAACCAGCAGCAACAGAGGCTAAATTGTATGTAGAAAACCCCAAACCCTCTGATACAGCCGTTCTTAAGCCTACACAACCAACTGCTGCCAAGCCAAGCAATAGCAGCGTTGCAGCCCCAAAACCAGTAGCAGCTGCACCCATTCCTTCTGGTCCTTCTAAATTGATACCTCCGGTAAACAGCGGTGGTGGCAAAAAAGGTTTATTAGACACACTTCGTGAAAAATATGGTGACCAATATGCTATTCAAGAAGTTCCAGATGCTGAGGTACTAAATATGGAAAAATTACAAGCCTGTTGGAATGAGTATACCAAGTCTTTGGAGCAGCAACTCAAACATTCTTCTGCAGGTACATTCCGTATTGCCAGACTAACCATTGAAGACGAGATCCATTTTAATGTACTTGTGGGATCACTTACTTCTCAAAAATTTGTGGAGCAAGAAAAAATGCTCTTGTTAGAACACCTTCAAAAAGCATTTTTCAATCCAGGGATCATGTTCCAAGTGTTGGTAGAAGCTGGTGAACAGGAAGAAGTGCCTGCGCATTTACGCATGAATAGCCGTCAAAAATTTGAGCGGATTGCAGAACAATTCCCCTTGGTCAAAGAATTAAAAGACCGTTTGAAACTAGAAATTGATTATTAATTATTTTGATTGGGTGTAGCCGTTTTTGACTAACCAGGGCAAGACTTTCAAGCGTTGATCGCCTTGGATAATAATTTCTGCGTCCTTGGCTGATCCACCGGTACCACAAAAATTCTTTAATTGTTTGCCTAGTTTTTCCAAGTCTTCTTCCTTACCAATAAAACCAGTAATGAGGGTCACCGCTTTACCCGCGCGGTGTTTGGTTTCTAAACGGATTCGTAATTTTTGTTGAGCAGGGGCAAGGGTTTCAACCGTTTCATCCGCTGGTTGAAAAGAAAAATTAGGATCGGTGCTATAGACAAATCCTTGTGTATCGGGTTTGTTTTTCTTTGACATGTTCCGCTATTTAATCAAAACTGCTTTTAAACTTAAATCCAAACTTTGGGCCTGGTGTATCAATGCTCCTACACTTACATAATCTACGCCAGTAGAAGCATATGCTTGAATATTTGCAACATTAATTCCACCACTGGCTTCTGTTTCAAAAGCCCCATCAATTAGCTTCACTGCTTGAGCCACTAAGTCAGGACTAAAATTGTCTAACATGATTCTGAAAACCTTTCCCTTGGCTATCTTACAAACTAATGCAACATCTGCTAATGATCTTGTTTCTACTTCAATTTTTAGTGGCGTCTCTAAAGATTGTGAATAGGCATAGGTCTTATTAATAGCAGCTTCAATGCCTCCACAATAATCAATATGATTGTCTTTGAGCATGATCATATCATAGAGTGCATATCTATGATTCACTCCACCTCCAATGCGTACCGCTTCTTTTTCCAATAACCTAAAATTGGGGGTTGTTTTTCTGGTGTCCAGAATCTTGGTATGGTAGCCTTCTAATAAGGCACTGTATTTTTTAGTTAGGGTGGCAATGCCACTCATGCGTTGCATGCAATTCAAGACCAATCTTTCACAAGATAAAATGGTATGCACCGCCGCTTCCACTTCAAATGCCTGATCACCCACTTGCATGGCATCACCATCTTGCATTAGTGGATGAAAAACAGCAGTAGGTTCTACCAATGCAAAAATCTTTTGTGCCACTTGCATCCCTGCCAAAATCCCATCTTGCTTGATTTTCAAAACAGCTTTTCCTCTAGCAGCTTTGTCAATAGATCCAAGGGTGGAATGGTCTCCATCTCCTATATCTTCTTGCAAAGCAGCTACTATTAGTTTCTGCAATAGTTCATCATAAGTCTGCATGACACAAAACTACTGGCTTCCTGTTGATTGGGGAAGGATGTGTTCAATTTTCCCAAAAATTGCTGGAACTTAATTAATCCGCATGGTAATAATCTGGTGCTTACCAGCTTTAGCCTTGAGCATCACGGTTACATTATAAGCCTTTCCCGTGCTTGTGAGTTTTCCGGTAATATAGAGGGTATTCCCAATTTCCCTATCAGAACTTTTGTCAAATCCCTTGATATTATTTTCTTCAAAGAAATTCTTTAATGCAATTGTGGCTTGATTACGACCCATATTTTTAACCTCATCCTTGTCCAAGAATTTGAGGTCTATATAATCGTCAAAATAACGTGCCACTTCGTCTGCATTAGCGGTCTTAAAGGCCTTGACCACTGCATCTGTGTCTGTTTGTTGGGCAAATCCTGCAAAGCTGAACAATAACCCAATTAATAAAAGAATCTTACGCATAATGTGGTTTTTCTTATAAACAGTTCGCCAAAAACATGCCAAGTTTAATAACTTACACCCGGAAAGCTAAGTTAGCTGAAAATAACGTTGGTAACCACCAGCATTTTAACAAAAACATATGAGCAAGAAAGTGATTTTGGCCATCATGGATGGCTGGGGATTGGGCAAAATAGCCAGTGCAGACGCCATACAGCAAGCACATCCCGCATTTGTAAGCAGTTTATATAGTCAATATCCCAATACTACTTTGGTTACTTGCGGAGAAGACGTGGGTTTACCAGAAGGTCAAATGGGTAATAGTGAAGTAGGACACTTGAACCTTGGTGCAGGTAGAATTGTATACCAAGAATTGCAACGCATTAATGTAGCCATCCGTACTGGAGAATTGGCTGGCAATGCCACACTCTTGGCAACCATCCGGGGTGCAAAAGCAGCCAACAAACCCTTGCACTTATTGGGTTTGGTTAGTGATGGTGGTGTGCATTCGCATACCAGTCATTTAAAAGCCATTTGTGATGTTTGTAAGTCAGAGGGGTTAACGGAAGTCTATATTCATGCCTTTACAGATGGTAGAGATACGGATCCAAAAAGTGGTTTGGGATACATCACCAATATGGAAGCATTCTTAAAGGATTCTGTGGGAAAAATTGCTACCGTAAGTGGCAGGTATTATGCCATGGATAGAGACAAGCGCTGGGAAAGGGTAAAACTAGCTTACGATACATTGGTACTCGCAAAAGGCCCTACTGCTTCCAATGCCATTGAAGCAGTTACCGCTTCTTATGCAGCTGGAAAGACGGATGAGTTTTTATTACCTACGGTGATATTAAATGACCAAGGAGCACCAGTTGCTAGCATCCAATCCGGTGACTATGCTATCTGTTTTAATTTTAGAACAGACCGTTGCAGGGAAATCACAGAAGTGCTTACCCAAACGGACTATCCTGAATTTGAGATGAAGGCTTTGGACTTGCATTATACTACTATGACCATGTATGACCAAAAATTCAAAAACGTTACTGTGATTTTTGAAAATGACAATTTGGTGAATACATTGGGAGAGGTTTTAGAAGCCAATGGCAAGAAACAAATTAGGATTGCAGAAACTGAAAAATATCCACACGTAACTTTCTTTTTCAGCGGTGGAAGAGAAGTTCCATTTAATGGAGAAAGTAGGATCATGGTGCCATCTCCAAAAGTTGCTACCTATGATTTGCAACCAGAAATGAGCGCTATAGAAATTACAGATAAATTGGTTCCAGAAATTGAAAATGAAACGGCAGATTTTATTTGCTTGAATTATGCCAATACTGATATGGTGGGTCATACCGGGGTTTTTAGCGCAGCTATTACTGCTGCCAAAACAGTAGACGCCTGTGTTGAAAGAGTGGTTACAGCTGCACTGGCACATGGTTATACCGTATTCTTAACAGCTGATCACGGCAATGCCGATTTCATGATCAATGAAGACGGTTCACCAAACACCGCACATACTTTAAACCCTGTACCCTTCTTTATCATTGACAAAGATTGGAAAGGAACCATACAACCTGGAAAATTGGGAGACCTTGCACCTACTATTTTAAAAGTAATGGGGCTTGCTATTCCAAAAGAAATGACAGGCAATACGCTTATCTAAAAAGAAGTTTATGAAACTGTATCAAAAAATCTTGTTGGCATTGTTGGTGGTCTTTTTACTGATGCAAGCAATTAGACCTACCAGAAATCTTTCTGCAAATACAGAAAATGATATATCAGTTTCTTATGCCGTACCAGATGAAGTGAAAACCATTTTGGCAAAAGCTTGCAATGATTGCCATTCTAACAAAACAGAATATCCATGGTATGCCAATATACAACCAGCTGCATTTTGGTTAAATGATCACGTAGTAGACGGAAAACGACACTTCAATTTTAATGAGTTTAATAAGTATCGGATTGCCAAACAATACAAGAAATTAGAAGAATGTATTGAAGAGGTAAAAGAGGGTGAAATGCCCTTGGAATCCTATACCATCATTCATAAAAATGCTATCCTTACTGAGGCTGAAAAAATAACACTAACCAATTGGTGTTTAACAGTAAGAGATAGTATCAAAGCCAAGTACCCTGCAGATAGCCTGGTACTTCCCAAAAGAAAATAATCCATGGAAATCACCTCTGCCAAATACAATATTTCTTCTGCATTGGTTACCCAGTGCCCCAAACCTGACAGACCCGAATACGCGTTTATTGGTAGAAGTAATGTGGGCAAATCATCCTTGATTAACCTACTCACCAAGACCAAGAATCTGGCTAAGACATCAGGCACGCCAGGTAAAACCCAGTTGATCAACCATTTTGAAATTGAAAGCTCTGGCAATATGAAAGGGCCAAAAGAAAAATGGTTTCTGGTAGATTTACCCGGTTATGGTTACGCCAAAAGGTCTATCTCTGATAGGAATAGATGGGAGCAAATGATTGACGGATACCTGCGCAAAAGAGAGAATCTGGTACAGGTATTTGTCTTGATAGATAGCAGACATGGGCCACAGAAAAATGATCTTGAATTTGTAAATCAACTTGATAGTTGGCAGGTTCCCTTCTCCTTGGTCTTCACCAAATCTGACAAAGAAAAACCTGGTGTGGTTGCTAGAAATGTACAAGCATTTTTAGACAAGCTCAGAGAAACTTGGCAGTTTTTGCCCAGACATTTTGTAACCAGTGCTGAGAAAAAAGAAGGAAGAGAAGAACTATTAACCTTCTTGCAATTCATGAATAACCAAGTAAAGGAAAACAACGAACCCAAGGATTAGGGGGTACAATTCTGATTGGTTTTTCAACCAATAAAAGCATTGAAAATTTGCAGCATCAATTACAGATCTTATCAGCACAGCAACTGCTGGCAAAGGCTTCTGGCTTGGCTTTAAAGGCAAAGCCCATACCCAAGATATAACCCATGGCTTCTTTTAAAGCATCATTGCTTTTAAACTGTGGATTGGTATTGATGTCTGCGTGCACTTCCATTTCTACATGGTGTTCAATAAACAAGTCACAGAGCTCATAAGCAATCTCAATGCTTTTGGCCACTTCTACCAACATCCTTTCTTTGATGTGGTACTTGGTTTTTGTTTTTTCATTGTGGATGTACATAAAGCCGCCATTGTGTTCGCGTAAAAAAACAATCACAGTGGCAAACTCTGTATCATCTCCTTTTACTTGACTGTCTGTACCAATGCAGACTTTGAGTTTGGTACCTTTTTCCGCTTCTAATACTATGGCATCTGCCACAGCCTGTTTAATGGGAAGATCAATCGATTCGCCGTTGAATTTTCTCCAATACATAAATAAGTGGTTTTTGTAATTTACCAATTAAAGCCCGGCAGACTGCCATTTTCAGGTTATCTAATTGTCAACAGCGGTGGAAAACCCCCGTTGGTCACAATTTCAGACAGGCTAGGCCCATCAAATGGAAACTTTGTCATATTTTGACTTGTAGTACGAAAATTGGTATATCCCCTAACTCAACAATAGCTGATGAAAATATTACTTACCTATCTGAAGCCCTATAAATGGCATGTTGCGCTAGCACTTTTACTTGCGGGTATTAACCAGACATTTTCCATGTTTGACCCCATGATCTTTGGAAAATTATTGGATCAATACGCTAGCCATCCCAAAATTGGCCCAGATGGTTTGCCAAGAAATGAAGAAGCCTATATCAGGGGGATTTTTGGTATGTTGATGTTGTTGGTTGGAACAGCAATGGTAAGCAGGATTGCCAAAGCATTTCAGGATTATACCGTAAACGTGATCATTCAAAAATTTGGTGCCAAAATCTTTACCGATGGGCTCAAACATAGTATGCGTTTACCCTATCAGGAATTTGAAGACCAACGAAGCGGAGAAACATTGTCCATCTTATCAAAAGTTAGAACCGATACAGAGAAATTTATTGGCTATGTCATCAATGTATTATTTGGAATTATTGTAGCAGTGATATTTGTTTCTATTTATGCCACAAGACTACACTGGTCCATCATGCCCATTTATTTAGGCGGTGCTGGATTAATTGCAATGGTTACCAATTTATTAAGTAAGAAAATCAAAGTCATTCAAAAAACCATTGTTAAAGAAACTACTTCTTTGGCAGGTTCTACCACTGAGAGTTTGCGCAATATTGAATTGGTCAAAAGTTTGGGTCTTACAGAACAAGAAGTAAAACGATTAAATAATAATACCTACAAAATTCTTGGATTAGAATTACGCAAGGTGAAGAATATCCGTTCCTTGAGTTTTATTCAAGGCACCTTGGTTAACTTTCTGAGACAGATAATCACTTTTACCTTAATGTGGTTAATGTTCAAAGAAGTACTGACCGTAGGAGAATTAATCTCCTTGCAGTTTTATAGTTTCTTCATTTTTGGACCATTACAAGAGATTGGTAGCATCATCATGAGCTATCGCGAAGCAGAAGCTTCTTTGACCAATTTTCATAACCTGATGCTCAAGAAAGTGGAACCCAAACCAATTGAACCAAAATTGGTGGGCATGGTAGAAGAATTGGAATTCAAGAATGTGACTTTCAAACACCAAACCGCTACTTACAATGCATTAGACGGCATTTCCTTTGACGTAAAAAAAGGGGAAACCATTGCCTTTGTTGGACCTTCAGGCGCGGGTAAGAGTACTTTGGTAAAGCTCTTGGTAGGCTTGTATAGGACCAATCAAGGAACCATTGAATACAATGGGATCAATGGTAATGATATGGATTTTGATGAGCTCCGTAACCAAATTGGATTTGTTACACAAGACACCCAACTCTTTGCTGGTACCATTCGCGAGAACCTCACATTTGTTTACCCCAATGCTACAGATGCTGATGTGTTAGACGCTTTACACAAGTCTAGTTGTGACAATTTGCTTTCAAGAGCAGAAAATGGATTAGACACCATGATTGGAGAAGGTGGTCTAAAATTAAGTGGTGGAGAAAAACAAAGACTATCCATTGCACGTGCCTTACTACGTCATCCCCATTTACTCATATTTGACGAAGCTACTTCAGCACTTGATAGTATTACAGAAGAAGAAATTACCAATACCATTAGAACCATTTCTGCTGAGAAGGAACAAATTACCGTGATGATTGCCCACCGATTAAGCACCATCATGCACGCAGATAGAATCTATGTATTGGAGAAAGGTCAAGTGGTAGAAACCGGAAGCCATCAGCAACTGCTGGAAGAAAAAGGATTATACTATGCCATGTGGCGTCAACAAATTGGAGAACGCAAATTATTGGCAACGGCTTAAGTACAAATTATTATTCAAACTTCTTTTTAATATATTCCAAAACAGTAGGATCTTCTAATCCTTCCATATCACTGAGTTCCAGTTCTAATGCTTTGTTGCTGAGGCTAATTTCTAAGAGAGAGATGCAGAGAGAAATAAGAAAAGCCAATAAAGCAAAGGCAAATAGTACATGTGCTATCCCGGTGCTTTCTATATAAATCAGGAATATGCAGAAGATGCAAGTAATGATCGCAATCATTCCCAACATCTGCATATTCCTGATCAATTTTAATCTATATCTAATGCTTTTGATCTGACCGTGTAAGACAAGATCATTCACTCCTTTTTCCAAGTATTTGTCATGCAGGTTGCGTATTCTATTGGCCAAGGCCAAATACCTATTGGTATAAGCCAATAGCACCAAGCTGATGGCCGGGAAAAGCAATGCAGGGGTATTAATTGAAATATCCATACTGCAAGATAACCCAACTTGCTTAGGATGCCACTTTGAAATTCAATGGAATATTCAATTTCAAACTCAGGTTTCTGCCCATATTGAATACACCCATTCTTCCAGTAACAGCATTGGTATCTGTATATTTTAATCGGTTCAAATGGTTTTGATAGCTGGCATCAGTAAGGTTATTGACCCCTAAGTTGATGCTAAACAATGTTCTACCCTTTGACACAAATTCAGTACCAATACCTAAGTTCAATAAGCTATATCCCGCTGTTGGTGTTTCAGTATCATAACCTGTAAACACCCTGTTTTGGGTACTATTATAATCCAATTCCAGTTTAACATAGGCATTGCGTAGCGCATTTCCCATTTTATTGGCATTGGCCCTTAATACACTTAGCAATCTAGGAGCTGGAATAAAGGGCAGTTTATTAGAACCATCAATACTTTGAGAAAACTGACCCGCTACATAAGAAAAACTATTTTCAAAATGCAACCAATCTAAGGGATGCGGATGCAAATCAAGTCTTGCTTCTAATCCGTATAATGCCGCATTGGCCTGTCTAAATTTAAAAGCGGTAACGTCTGTACCTCCCAAATTCACTAGAGAATCGCCTCCTAGTACAGAAGACAATTTGCTATAGAACACATAGTTCTGAATAGCATTGTAAAAAGCAGACACAGCAAAACTAATATGGGTACCATTGTATTCTACTCCTGCATCCGTTTGTAATGAAGTTTCTGTCTTCAAATCAAGTGAACCATATTCATATCTATTGGTACCCTCGTGCGCGCCATTGCTGGCTAATTCTGAAACAGAAGGAGCGCGGTAACCTCTAGCAATATTTAATTTCCAAGTCAATTGTTCTGTAGGACTATAACTCATACCAATGCTGGCACTGAAATCAGAAAACTGTTTGTCAAATGCTTGGAATTTTACATCCGCACCTTCCATAAATTCTTTTCCGGTTACCTGTCTTATATCATAACGCAATCCACCACTCAAAGTGATTTGATTGGAAAATGTTTTCTTGCTATAGAAAAATCCACCTATGTCAAATTGATTGTACTCAGGAATCAATACCTCTTCTGCTAGATTTCTGTTTTGCTGATACATGCCAGAAACACCAATCGATGTTTTCCAACCTTTGTTTTCTGCAAAATGATATTGGGTATTATAGGTAATGGTTTGCAAATTAAAATGGAGTGCGGGCAGGTTCATATTGTCTGGATCCCCAAACTCTCTACGCTGGTTTTGTTGGTAACCAATATTGAGGTTTAGTCTGCCAGTTCCCAACACAATATTGTTGTCAGAAGCAATCTTAAAATGATTGATTCCTTGATAAGGCGTGTATAGATTTCTACTATCTAATTCAGACTGACTAGCTACATGTTCTTGTGCGGTTTCTGGGAACACCATGAATCCACCAGTTGCTGGGTCTCTAGCGCCTTCTACCATCCCTATTTTCTGGTTAAAATTACTGATCAACAAATGGCTATAACCCCATGATTTGTTAATACCTAAATAGCCCCCAAAATTTCTTTCATTAAACCTGCTATTAAACACTTTGCCATCATAAGCATTGCTATAATCACCCGCGGATTTATAAGTACCATAAACATTCCAATTAAAGCCATTATTTAAATGCCCGGCAAGGTTGGCATTGGTACCATATAAACCATTATTGGCGTTAAAACTACCCAAGATATTTCCTCTAATCCTGCCTTTTTCTATAGGTGAATTGGTAATTAAATGCACCACCCCTGCCATGGCATCAGAGCCATAAAACAAAGAGGCTGGTCCTTTCAATACTTCTACTTTTTGAATACTATATTCGTCTACTTCAATACCGTGTTCGTCTCCCCATTGTTGTCCTTCTTGGCGCACACCATCATGCACAGTAACAACCCTATTATATCCCATACCCCTAATCACAGGTTTTGAAATGGCAGGTCCGGTTGAGAGTGCTGCAACACCTGGCACTAATCTACTCAATGCATCAATAATATTGCCTGCAGATGATTGGAGTAGGTCTGCTTTTTTTACAATTGAAATGGGTTGTGCACTAAGCTTGGTTCTGGTGGCAGATGCAACACCCGTAACTACCACTTCTTCATGCTGTGCAAAGGTTTCGGACAAAGCAACATCTTTAGTAATATTTCCATTGATTTCAATGGTTTCAATTAGGGTGGCAAATCCCTGAAAGCTAATTTCTAATAAGTATTTACCTGTAGGAATATCTGTGATGAGAAATTTTCCATTTGCATTGGAAACAGCTCCCATTTTTACCTCGTGTAAATAAATGCTGGCACCTGCTAAGGGCTTGCCTGTTTGTTTGTCTGTAATCAATCCGCTAAAACTGTTTTTTGCAAGTTCGGTTGATTTTTCAACTGGATTTGATATAGATGGAATATTGGTTTGTTCAGATTTGCTAGAAATAAAACTAGTTGGATTTTGGAATTGGGCTTCAACAGAAAAATGGAATAATACCATTGTCAAAACGCCCATAGCAGTAGCTAAACGCATGTTTCAATTTTTAGAGTTAAAAGAGATAAATAGGGTACCCAAGAAAGTACCTTTTTCAGCAAGCATGTTATTAAACAAATGCAGGCGGACCTCTTAAACCGTAAAAATGTGTTTGTTGAAAATTGGGGTTTTGCCTTGTTTCAATATAAAAACTAAGGGGCACAGTGGGAATAGCTAATTGCAAACCAAGATGAACCGCTACAAAAGGAGATTCTGCTACTTGTAAATCGCAAGAACAATGAATCACTGATTTGTGCAACTGGTCTCCCTTAGCACTATAATCATAACTTGGTTTCTTTCCGTCTTGGTGCTTGGCTATCAGGTCATGCCATGTTTTCTTGGGGGTAATGCTAAAAGCAAAAACCAAGAGCAGTAACACTGCAGAAAGGGATTTTATGGTTGGACGCTGGAACAATTAAAATTGATACATTGTTGCAAATATAGGAGGAAAACCATTTTTCCAACTAATAAAACTGCTTTTAACGCTTTTTTGGTCATGAAATTGCCAGAAAAACCAACAAGGATGCAGCTTTTAAACAGCTATAATGTCCTATATTTAGGGTGTATCATAATACCCCCTCATGACCGAACAGGCAATTATCGCGGGATGTTTACAGAACGACGTTGCAGCGCAACGGGAGTTGTACAACCGATATAGTCCCAAAATGCTCAGTGTTTGTTACCGATTTGCTCAAAGCAGAGAAGACGGTGAAGACATGTTGCAAGAAGGATTTATCAAAGTGTTCACTCAGATGCACACATTCCAGAACAAGGGTGCTTTTGAAGGATGGATCAGGAGAATTATTGTTCATACCTGTATCAATTTTCTGAAAAAGCACAAGAAGTTCAATGAAAGTGTTGACTTGGCTTATGCTGATTATATTCAAGTGAAGGAGGAAACCGTTCCATCCATCATGCAAGCCAGACAAATCATTGAATGCATCAGATTATTGCCATTGGGTTATAGAACGGTATTGAACTTGTATGCTTTGGAAGGATATAGCCACAAAGAAATAGGTCAAATGTTGGATATTGAAGAAAGTACCAGCAGGAGTCAATATACTAGGGCAAAATCCATGTTAGAAAACATACTGATCAGGAAACAGATCATTGATCAACCAAAACCACAATTCAATTGGTTGGCCACTTTGAAGAAATAATTGATCGCTGCGCTACTGCTGTATATGGGAAATGATATGTACCAAGACGAACTTGAACAGTTTTTACAGGATGAGGTAAAAGACCATCGCATGTACCCTTCAGACAAGATCTGGAGGAATATCAATGCGGAGGTCAATGGCCATCAGCGCTGGCCTGCTTTGAGTTTCATTTCTTTGTTTATCATTTCTGCTTTAACAGTTTCTACCTTACTCAATATTAACCCTTCTCAAAAATTATTAAAGGCAAACAGTCTTAGACAAGCTGATCCAAAGAAATTGCCCTTACAGGATTTAAAACATAGCCTGAACGATTTTAATGCAACTGCTCCTTCAGACCTTACGGCTCATACCATTGCTAGTTTGAAAAGAAAGGACAATCCTTTGGAACCTGAGTTAAATGGTTTGGAAGAAACGCCAGTGATTGCTTTAGACCTTTCAAAAAGAGCCGAACCCATTACTGTTTTAAAAACAAGGGATAAACAAACAACTAAACCGGCATTGATACATGAAACCGCCATAGTGGTTCCCATGGGTACTATTGCATCAAGAGAGCTGAGTCCTGAAAAACTAAATTTTCTTGCTGAAATGAATGAGCAGGCTATCATGTCTGCGGGTAATCCAAAAACTATTAGCCAGGATGAACATGCTACCGATCAAACAGACAAAACTTTTGAGCCAGTGTCTACTACTTTGGCAAAAGAGCAACTACCAACGGATCAATTCTTGCAAGACTTTGCTTATGCTCCTCCTACAAGAATAGAGAAAGGAAAAAATTCCAAATTTGGATTCGGCTTTTTCATTACCCCGTCTACCAGTTATAGAAAGTTAACGGATGATAAGGCCAAGGATCTTTTAGGAGCAGCACCAGCTTCTGCACCAGTTGGCTTAAACTATACCACCGATGTCAACAGCATTGTTAGACACAAACCTGCAGTAGGTTTGGAACTGGGTTTTGCCGTATTATACAATATGAGTAATCGCCTAAATTTCAAAACAGGCATTCAATTCAATACCCGTCAATACTATATTGAAACATTCCAAGCAAGCACAGATATCACTACCATTTCTTTGGTGAATAACCGAGGAGTAGAAAATATTTCTGTCTTCTCTCCTTACAACAACAATAACGGATACAAGAGCACCCAATTAGACAATAAAATGTATCAGGTATCCATTCCCATTGGATTTCAATATGACGTAATTCAAGGAAGGAAACTGGGTATTACAGCAGAAGCCTCCATACAACCTACATTTACACTGAACAAAAGTCTATACCTACTTTCAACAGACTATAAACACTATGCCGATGGTAATAACCTGATGCGCAAGTGGAATATCAACAGTGCTGTTGGCATTAATCTTACTTATAAAACTGGAGCTTATCAGTGGTACCTTGGACCACAAGCTAGGTTTCAACACCTACCCACTTATTCCAATAAATACCCCATTACTGAGTATTTGATGGATTATGGCATTCGACTTGGTTTTATCAAGCAATTGAAATAGACAATCCTTAACAGTTTTCAAACGGATTCATCATCAGAAGTTTTGTGCTGAATGAATACATTTGCTTATGAAATATTTATGGGTTATTCCATTTCTACTGGTAAGTATGGTTTCTTGTAAAAACAAGCCAGCTACTAATAGTGCAAAGACAACTACAGATAGCAGCAGATTTTATCCTTTAGCAGATTTTATTCAGGAACAGATGGCTTATGTAGACCTTAGAAATTTTGAGATTTATCAAAAGCATCAAACTGCCACAAAGACCGATTCAAGCATCATTAGTAAGGAGCAATTCAAACAATTAGCTGCTTCTTTTCTACCCCTCGACATTAGTACCCCTGACAAAAAACAATCCTATACAGAAACCCTATTTCATGACCTGAGTACGGCTAGTTACACACTCAATTATAAGTCCAGTCAAGTAACGGACTTGGTCAAAAACATGGACATTTTGTTAGACGAGCAAACAAAAATGGTAAAGCGTGTGTTCATTGTTTCAGAATTACAAAAAGCCGATAGTAGCATCATGGAACATCATAGTTGGACAGCCAACAAACAATTTCAAATTACAAGAACCTTAGAAACGGCCAGTGGCAGGAGTAATGAAACCACTACCGTATATTGGATTAGAAAATAATTTCGGCAGATGACTTCCAGTGAATTTCAACAGTTAGCGCATACCATTCCTCTCCAACCAGGGATCTATAAATACTATGATCAGGATGCTGTGTTGCTCTATGTGGGTAAGGCAAAAAATTTGAGAAAACGCGTAGGGTCATATTTTTCTAAAACCTTTACCACCTACAAAACCCATGAACTGGTACAAAGAATTGTAACCATTCAATTTACCATTGTTGATTCGGAGCAAGACGCATTCTTATTAGAAAATTCCTTGATCAAGGAATACCAACCAAAATACAATATCAATCTTAAGGACGATAAAACTTACCCCTATATTGTTGTAAAGAAAGAACCCTTTCCAAGAATTTTTTTAACGCGCAACAAATACAATGACGGTTCTGAATACCTAGGCCCGTTTACTTCCGCAGGCAAAGTGAGAGAACTGATTGATTTTATCAAGCAATATATTCCTCTTAGAACTTGTAAACTGCCCTTAACGGATAACAATATTCAAAAAGGTAAATTCAAAGTTTGTCTAGAATATCATTTAGGCAATTGCAAGGGTCCATGTGAAGGGTTACAAGACAGTACAGATTATAATGAGGGCTTGCAGCAAGTACGCAATATGCTCAAAGGCAATTTAGGGGCAGTTACAGCACATTTTACCAAAGAAATGCAAGTGGCCGCATCAGACATGCAATTTGAAAAAGCAGCCCTGATTAAAAAGAAAATTGAACACTTAGAAACCTATAGTGCCAAGTCTGTGATTGTCAGTAAACACTTGCAAAACCTAGACGTGTTCTCCATGGTCAGAGAAGCACAATGGGCGTATGTTAACTATTTGATGGTACAAAACGGCACCATTGTACAAACGCATACAGTACCCTTAGAAACCAAATTAGAAGAGTCTGATGAAGAAGTATTAAGTTTTGCCATTGCCAATTTGAGAACCAGTTTTAATAGTCTTTCTAGAGAATTAATTTTACCCTTTGAACTTGACTATCCAGAACCAGAGATTCAGATTACGGTTCCAAAAGCTGGAGACAAAAAGAAATTGCTGGAACTCTCAGAAAAGAATGTGCAATATTTTAAGGAGTCCTTGCACAGAAAACAATTGCTGCATTTAGAAGGCAAGACCGATATAGAACAAAAGCAAGTGTTGTATCAATTGCAAGACATGTTGCAATTGCCCGAGCTGCCTATCCATATAGAATGTTTTGATAATAGTAATTTCCAGGGCTCCTATCCTGTATCAGCCATGGTCTGTTTTAAAAATGGCATGCCCAGTAAAGCAGACTATCGGCATTACAATGTAAAAACGGTTCAGGGCATTAATGATTTTGCCACCATGACAGAAGTGGTTTATAGGCGATATAAGCGCGTCTTGGATGAATCCCTTCCCATTCCTCAATTAATCATTATTGATGGCGGAAAGGGGCAATTAGGCGCTGCTATGCAAAGTATTCATGAACTAGGTCTACACGGAAAAACTACGGTGGTGGGTTTGGCTAAAAATATTGAGGAATTATTTTTTCCTGGCGATTCCGAATCCATCAAATTGCCCTGGGATTCCGATAGTTTAAAACTGGTGAGGCGGATTAGGGATGAAGTGCACCATTTTGGGATTACGTTTCACAGAAACAAACGTTCAAAAGGAACCCTTGCCAACGAATTAGAAACCATAAAAGGCATTGGTAAGCAAACAGCTGATCAGTTGTTAAAAACCTTTAGATCCATTAAAAATATCAGGGAACAGGATTTGGAAACTTTGGCCAAAGCTATTGGTGCTCAGAAAGCAGGATTGGTGCACGCACATTTTCATTCCATTGAAAATCAAGCATAAAAAAGGGGCCAGGATGAATATCCAGCCCCGTTTTTAAAATCCAATATCCTATGAAAAACCATGTCTAAGTTAAGCATTTGTTATTAT
>Ga0209480_10000234_pt1 | contig 48806 bp, 43 predicted proteins | sample JI61114C2DNA_FD_187501 | JGI IMG/M metagenome (GOLD analysis project Ga0209480, IMG submission 187501) | Wastewater effluent complex algal communities from Wisconsin, to seasonally profile nutrient transformation and Carbon sequestration -... | ecosystem: Engineered > WWTP > Effluent > Algae...
CGACGCCATTCGCCCCAATCAACTACTAGCGGTTTCTCTACCTTTCAGAGCGTTTAGCAAACCCCATGAAAGAGCTATCCTTACTATAGTCGAAACGGAATTACTCACCCCCACTGGCCTGCGCACCCTCGCGGTTAACGATCCCCAATACCAGGGAGCTTATGGCTGCGGCTTCCAGCACGCCGATCAATACCACCGCGACCTTTCCTATCACCAGGGTACCGCCTGGACCTGGCTGATTGGCAGTTACTTTGAGGCACTGACAAATGTCTATGGTACGCAGGCGGAGAGCGTCGGCCGCATTAAGCTCTTGCTGCAGCCGTTTCTGGCACACCTGACAGAAGAAGCTTGCCTCGGCTCAATTTCTGAAATTTTTGATGGCAGCAGACCACACCTTGCCCGAGGTTGTCCGGCCCATGCCACAGCCATCGCAGAATGTATGCGCTGGCAGGCTTGGCAGCTAAAACAATAGTGTGTTTAAAGCCCTGACAAAATGCTGGTGAAAAAATAAGACCGGCGGGTATGAAAATATAGCTGGTCAATTTGTGTCCCGCTAAACTCAGCCAACAACGATTTGGCATCCCTATCCACATTCTGGAGCGCATGTTCAAACCGAATTCCAATTCAGGACGAGGACCGCAGGCAAGCCCGCCCCAAGCAGCCACTCCTGGTAGCTCTTCACCGCAACGGCTGCCACAATTGTGGAACCCTCCTACATTCGAAGACATTACCAAAATTCTCAGCCTCTCGCAAAAGCAGGGGGGCAAAGCTATTGAATTGCCATTTTCAGTTCCAGGCAACGACTCGCTCTATCAAATTAGAGTACAGCAGCCAGAAAATAGTGATCCAGAATGGACTTTTTCATCAGGCACCTTAACCGGCTTAGCCACAGTCTGGAGCATTCCCTGCATCGATGTGCAACTGATTCATAGCCTGGTCGAATCTGAATCCACTGGCAAAGACTCCGTCGATCTAATCGCCTCCAATAGCTTCAATCGCTCCACCACTGGCAATATTGCCTTTCCCTCTGCCGAAATCGCCGATCAATCAACCAGTCAGACGATGAGTGGCGTAGCCAATGCCATGCAATCAGTCAATCCAGCCAGCAGCCAGGAGATAACTGGCAGCAGAGAAGCACCTGCTGTCCCAGGAACACTACCAGGTCAAAGCCAAAGTTCCGGTCTGGGTCAACAGCAAGCATCGCTAGAAGGCGACCTAGAAAAGCTCAATTTACCAGCCGTGCTGCAATCACTTGCCTTAAGCAAAATGACAGGGCGACTTGGCATTGCCAGCGCCTTTGGTGGAGCTGATATCTTTCTTGTGGAAGGCAACCCTGTGCATGCCACCACTGGTGAGACAAAAGGCGATCACGCCATCATTGAAACTTTGCTTTGGCCCAGTGGAAAATTCAAGTTCTTCGAACAAGAAAAATGCACAGACTACACCCTGACTAAACGCTTAGAAAACCTGTTGATGGAAGGTTTGACCTTACTAGATCAACATAATTATCTAAAAAATGCCGGCCTCAATATGGATACTTATTTGAAGCAAGCTTATAGCAATCTATCTGAGATGCAATTCGAGCAGCTTGCCAGTCGCGGAGCGCCGGTCAATATGACCTTGCAAAAAGACTTTTATCTAGAAATTGACAGCCAACTAACGCTCTATGAGCTGTTGCTGCGCATGCCCTTAGCCAAAGCCGACTGGGTGCCGGTAGTCTACAATCTTGTTTCGGTTGGCCTGGTGCGTCTAGCCAATGAAGTACAGAAGAAAGAAGTTGTCGAGTTAGTCGACAAAGGGATAGATGAACAGGCCATTGCCGCTGCCATAAAACCTTTAGCGCGAATGGAAACAGATGTCTTCACCTATCCGGTCTTTCAATATTTTCTCAAGCAAGAAATAGCTCGCTACGGCGTTGATGCCAAGGCTTTTACTATTATGGTCTTCGACTTATTAGTAGAGCGACCCAACGGCCTAGAGTCAATGCCACTGAGCGCCGCAAAAATAGCCCTAGATAGGGTCAAAGGCGTAAAACGAGATATCGATATTTTGGGGCATTTCGAAACTTTCGATTTTGCCATCATTTTGCCGCAAACAGCAACGCGTTCTGCTGGAATTGTGGCACAACGTATTCTAGAGAGAATAAATGGAGAACCAATCGCATCATTAGTTGGAAGCAGCAGCCAAATCAACATTGCTTTTGGCATGGCCTCCTATCCGCAAGATGGCAAGACAGCAGGCGCTCTTATGGCAGCTGCAGCCGAAGCCAAAAAGCATGCTCGCAAAACCAGTATTGCCATTGTGGAGTACAAAGCCATGACTTAAAAACATATGGGCAACCGGCATGTAAAGTGATGTTTTGACGTACTATTGCAGGCATTCAAATCGAAGAGACGAACGCCTCCTACCCATAACCCCTAAGCGAGTGTAATTAAGCCACAGATGGCTCTAGTCAATTACGGCACCAAAGAAATAACATTCAAGCTCGTTTATTACGGCACAGGTTTGGGCGGAAAAACCACCAACCTCAAAGTAATCTACAGCCAGCTTTCACCGCAGACGCGCGGAGAATTAGTAAGCCTAGCCACTGAAACAGAACGAACTCTCTTTTTCGACTTTATGCCACTTGACCTTGGTCTGATCAATGGCTTCAAAGCTCGTATCTCAATGTACACAGTGCCTGGCCAAGAGGAATACAACAAGAGTCGCAAATTGATCTTGCGCGATGTAGACGGCATTGTCTTTGTCGCTGATTCAAGCGTGGTGCGCTCGGAAGAAAACCAAGCATCTTTGAAGAACATGATGGACAACCTCAAAGAATACAATCTGACGCTGCAAGATATTCCTTGGGTTTTGCAATACAACAAGCGCGATATCAGCAACATGATGACTGTTGAACGCATGGAATCTGAATTGAACAAAATGGGAGTACCGGCCTTTGAGGCTGTAGCCCTTGAAGGCAAAGGCGTGTTTGCCACTCTTAAAGCGATAACAAAAATGATGCTCAATCGTGCCAAAGGCGAAGACTAGTAAAAAAGAAGTGAAAGATTCGCGCCGTTGCCAAAAGTTGCGCAAATGAGCTTTCCATAACGACATAGTTGCGCTCAGCTTGCGCGGTCTTGGCAACACGGTCTGCCAGCGGAACCCAATGTCAGCAAGCCTTTCCAGCCCAGTTAAGCTTTGTAACTTACATTAGTTAACAGAATTAGGGCAACTTCTTTTGCCTTTGAACAATAGACTTAAGTGTCATTTTTTCCTTCTCAAATAAAGATCAAAGCTACCAGCGCAGCCAACACCATAGCGAGTTACATAGCACACCTCAGCCGCTGCTGCAGTGATGTTGTTGACCAGCTTGCCGCTCTATGCCTGTAGAGATCTTGAAGGAAAGTTTGACGAGAAGGCTCTTTGCGGCTCTTCTCGGCCAACCAAAAATATAACCATGAGGTCAAACATGACCCGAATCACCATATGCGGTATCGCCGCAATCTTTTTCTGCAGCATCGCCGGCCTGATCTTCTACCTGCAAGCCCCTCCCGCTCAGCCAGACTTTGCTCCCGGCACCACAGTGCGAATCTTCCTCCCTGACCATAGCAGCGCCGAAAAGATCCGCTATGAGCGCTATGCTGCAGACCGCGTAAGCCGCACAGTCACTGACATCGAGTATGTTGATGGCTCCAGCGAACAAATCACTTACTGGGGAGACAACAACCTGCGCCGGGCCTCGGTCAAATACTTCAAAGAGGATGACTCTCAGCAGGCTGCAAGCAACCAGAACAAACGCGTTAAGAGCAAAGCCACCTTCGATCATCGCACTGGTCAGCTCTATACCAGTCATCAGGTTTACCGTCTTGATGGCACTCTAGAGCGCACCGGTGAGCTGCTTAGCGATGGGCGCTATCAAACTAGCTACTATTGGAGCGACGGTAAAACATTATCGCGCCAGCGTATCTTCAACCAGAGTCGTGTTTACGCCTCGGAGAAGATCTTTCGCGAAGATGGTTCAATTCTTGCCGACGTTGTCCAAGGGCAATCGGATCAGCGAGAAATTGTGCTCTATTGGCCAAACGGTGCACGCCAGGCTAATTACAGCAGCAACCTCGTCAACGGAGCCAGGGGCACGTTCTTTGCCGAAGACGGCGTCACTGTAGTCTGCGAGTTCTACCGTTCCTACTGGGCAATCGAAGAGGTCTACTACAACAGCGCTGGCCAGATCTGGCAAAAGCGCTTGGCCTACCCCGGTAATGGCTCTATGACGATTAGCCTCTTCGCCGCAGACGGAACCACGCCCGCCAGCTCTAGCACTGCCACCACCACTGCAAATGCAAGTGCCGGCAACACAGCAGGACCCCTTGTGGCTGTACAGTTCTGGAAACTGCGCCCGACCTACGATGGCAAACCGGCCTACAAGACACTATCGTCGGTTGCACTCTACAGCGGCGGCCAGGGCAGACCCTACCGCATCGTCACCTTCAGCAATGGCCAGCCTGATGGCATCAATGCCGCGGGTCAGGATGGAAGTGGCGTGCAGGTGGCCAACCCGGCCTACCTGGTGGAACCAGTGAGCAGCCCCATTCCAGAGCCAGGCCTGACTGAACGCGGCGCCCCTAAACTGCTGTACGACTACGAATAGGTCGTGTAAGTCGTGTAAGTCTTAGATGCCTGAGCTAATGGGAGCTCAGACATAGGCCCTGAGTCGGATTCGCCCTAGGGCGAATCCGACTTAGTCAACGGCATTACTGCGCAGATAGTTATAAAAAGGCTCCGTGGCAATTTCTATAAAAAATTTCCTCGATCAGCTATTTCATATAGTATAATCGTAGAAAAATGACAATGCCAGGACGAGAAGACGAACAATTCAAACGAATTGTCCGCTTCCCACCATGGCATTGTCAGAAAAAGCCCTTGGGCTGAGGGCTTTTTACTATGGTCTCTTCTGCGGCTCGGCTTTCTTGCCAGCAGCACTGCCAGAAGCATTGCCAACAGCATTTACTGAAGGCGAAGCCTTAACCACCCAATCGATCAGAGCAGCACCGTCAGGCACGCCCCAGCCAGTGGGATGGTCCCATTTCGGCCCGGCCTGATAACCAGGGAAACCAGCACCGTGACCGGCACCATTGTTGCCTTTGGTGACGTCATAGAAATGCTTGCCATAGTCAGCCGAATTGCCGAGGCGATAGACGTACGGATTGGCAGAGCCAACCCGCTTACCAGCAGCTTCGACAGTCAAGACCCAGAGGGCAGCGAAAGTCGGAGCCGAGGCGCTAGTGCCGCCGATGCGTGACCAGTTGCCCTGGAAGTAAAAGGAATAACCGGTGTACGGGTCGGCGTTCATAGCCACGTCCGCACTGGCGCGCTTGTCGCCAGCCGGCAAGCCAGAACCAACCTGCCAGCTCGGCCGCGACCAGTGGTCGGAAACTCCGCCACCAGAGCCGCTCCAAGCTGGCTCAGCAGTGCGCACACCGTTTTGCTGACTCAGACTCGTGCCACCAACAGCGGTGAAGCGCGGATTCGAGGAGGGATAATCAACGGCCCACTTGGGCACTTCTTTCCCCTTGCTCTTGACCTTGCAGTCATAGGCGCCATCGTCGCCGCTAGAAACGAAGAGAGCGATTCCCTGAGCAGCCAATTGCTTGAAGACCATGTTCTCAGTCTTCATCATCAGCCAGCCGGTATTGCGCTCGCACAACCCCCAGCTTACCGTCATCACCGAGGCTTCGTTGTCGACCGCCACCTGGTTAAAGGTCAGGGCGAAGTTAACGAAGCTAGGATTGACAGCGATGTACATCAAAACATCGGCGTCGGGAATCTGAGAACTAAGCAACTGCAAATCAAGAGTGGTTTCCTCTTCGACCTTACCACTCAAGCCGTTGATGGGCTTGTCGATCAGCTGGCCACCACGAACAATGCCATGACGCTTCCAGTACGCTTCGATGTCCTTGGGATCGTAGCCATAGGCGGTGGCGATAGCAACTTTCACACCTTTGCCGCTGTAAGACTTGGTGCCCACATTCTGGTTGTTGCTGTTGGGAAAGTTGTAAGCCGTGGCGATGTCCTGCGGCGTGTGAGCCGGAGCCAAAGCACGCTTGACCGGAGCCTTGCTGTGGGCGATGCGACTTTCCATCTGGGCATAGGTGTTGAGGCCAATGACAGACTGCACCACATCTTTGAGGTGAATCGGCAGAACCGGATCACGGTCGTTGCTCATGTAGAACTTAGGCGCGGCGGCGTCGGGCGAGCCCGGCTGCCCCACCGCGGACTGGTTCATGAGCGTGTCGACCGAGTACTCGTTGATGGTAACGTTGAAGGCCTTTTCCAGCTGCGAGACTGTGCCTTCAGCATGAATCATCAAGCGGTTCTTCGGCACCGACTTGATCTTCAGCCCCATGCTAGTGAGGTAACGCACGGTCTCGTCAACGTCCTGGGTGGCCGGAGAGAAACGGGCGATGAACTGATCGGTGCTAAGAAACTGCTGATACTGCGGTGAATCTGGATTCTGCAGATTCTCCAGCAAGGCGTCAAGATCGGCTTCGTCGCGCACTTTGAGACCAACCAGAATCTCCAGGCGAGTTTCAGGATTGGCGTGTTTGACCAGTTGCGACTCACCGAGCACTTCCGGTGTGTTACCAGAAAGTGTGACACCACCGGTGATGAAAGAAAACGTCGGACCGCGTTGCACCATCCAGACGACGGCGAGAGCAACAAAAGTGAGTGCCAAGACGCGAAGCAGCGCCTTGAGCGAAATATTAGGCATGGTAATCTCCTAGAAGTATAGGTATAGAGATTGTTGAAAGATGAAGCTCCGTAGCTTCTGGAAGAAAAAACTTCAGACTTTCGGCAAGGAACAAGCGCTGCCGTTCATCTTCTCCAGCACAGCAACACGCTCTGAAACAGGCGGATGCGTCAGCTGGAGCGAGCGCCAGAAAGCCTTGACCTTCTGCCAGATCGAAATGGCTGGTGTTTCCACACGAACGTCGAAGAGCGGGTCGATGGTCATGATCGGACGAAGGGCTCGATAGAGCTCAGCTTCACGACCCTGAGGGCGATTCTTCTCGACATAGGCAACAAGCTTGAGCAGTGCCGTAGCAAGATCGCAAGGCTGGCCGGTCATGAGAGAGCCGGTGGCATCGGCAGCAGACTCACGGGAGCGCATGACGAACATCTGCACCACTTTGGTCATCTGTCCAGTGACCTGAAAAATCAGGAACATGACGATGTATTCGAGAATGCCACCAAAGAAGCCCTGGGACTTCTTCTGACCGTTGACCTTGAGGCCAAAGCTGGGCTTAAAGATGCGGATACCAGAAAGCAAAATGCGCACGCCGGCGTCGGTGATCATGAAGAAGACCATCGACAAAACCGAGAGCATCGAGTTGATGCCAACGTCGTAGTTCTTGACGTGGCCGAGTTCGTGAGCGAAAACAGCTTCAATTTCAGCATCGGTCATACCGGTGAGAAAGAGACCCTTGGTGGCAGCGACTACCGCCTTGCGGTGAATCGGCCCAGTGGCGAAAGCATTGGGCAGCGGATTGTCCGAGACGTAGACCGGCGGCTTGAACTTCAAGCCACTCTTGGCGTAGACCCTGTCGACGATGGCCAGAAGGCGCTGATGCTCAGGGTTGCTAGGGTCGGCAGGGGTAGACTTGGTCATGGCCAGGGCGACCTTGGCACTGAACCACCAGCTCAGCACAGGTACCAGAAACCAAAGCAAGCCGAAGCCCAGCTGAAAGCGGTAGCTGTAGCCAAATCCGGCAAAGGCAGCAAAGACCAGGGCGCCCATGGCACCATAGCCAAGCAAAGTTTTCAGCCAGGTGACCAGTAAGCGGCGACGCATCTGGGGATAGTTCGGGTCGTCGGGCCCGATTGAACGATGAGACATTGAGATCTCCTTTTTTTGTTATGAACGCTAGAAATCTCCAACAGTTGAAAGACCAACAAACAGCAAACATCAGCCCAATGAACGACGCACCACGCAATGAGCATGGGAGTTCGCCGGGGAGGTTTAGTGTTTGGCGCTGCGGAGGATTAAAAGCCGTGGGAGTGATGGGGGATAGAAGTAAAGTGACTGTAGAAATTTAGTTGGTAAGAGCCTGTAATATCAACACTGCAAGCTTCTGAGTATCAAGAACAAACTTAGAGCTTAGTAAGTTTTACTAAAGCATTAGCTCACTTAAATAGGCGAAAAGTCTTGAGCATGGCCGCAAAGCTACTGTTCTAGGGCAAACGGCACCTTCTTGAAAACAGCCTACCAAGCGACTTTACCTTGTCTTGCCTCAGTTAAGGAAGTAGCGCAGCTATCAGCAGCGACAGCCCTATAGCTACTAGCAGCCATAGTACAAAACTGAAAAAATTTTAGTTCCGTGCAGTCGCGGCAAGAAGAAGAAGAAGAAGAAGAACAACAACTACAAGAGTCACCGCATCAAGAGCGAGAAGAACAAGAAGAGCCGAGAGAAGAGAGAGACAGGAATTACTCCGGCCCCTCTCTCGCTCTCGGCCCTTAATGGTCTAGGCCGATGGCCTTAGCTGACCTGATTGCGCCGGGCGAACTTGCGCGCACCAGAGCCCACACCAAGCACGCCGCAGCCAACCAAAACATAGCTGGCAGCAGCAAAGCCAGATGCTTGAGCAGCCGGCAGAAGCAAAGCAAAAACGCCAAAAGCAATCCAGGAAAAGCCGCCGATGACGCGACCGAGACCGCGAATCGATTCGGCCTTAGCCAGAAGCGACAGGGCATTCAGCACTGCCAAAACCACGGCAGTCATGAACAAGAGTGTTTGATTATCCATACGTTTTCTCCGTAGCAGTTAAGCGCCGTGGGCCATGAGGTCGACGACCACACGCAGATGAGGGAAAGCTGCCTGCATGTAGCGACCAGCAGCCAGCACTTCTTCGTCGGTCGGTTGATAGGTGCCAGAGTTGCCGTTGATGTGGATCACCCCGTCGCAGTCCTTCCAAACCTCGCCAGCGAAGAGCACATCAGGGTCGTAGCCCGAAGCGAGCACGTGCTTGCTCAACACCCAGTCGATGATTTTGACACCGACAGTGGTGCGGGCCACGATGATCTTCTTGACCGTGATCACCAGGTTGTACTTGTTCGACTTCTTGGCGCTGTCAGTGCGCAGCATGTCGTAGACATCGCGCTCACTCTTGAGGCCAAGGTCGGCATAGGCCGGCGCCAGCACTTTGTGAATGAGCTTGATGACAAACTTGGAGAACAGCACCCGCTTCTTCACGCGTGTGACAAAGTTGGGGTTCTTCTGGGGGAACGGCTGGAGACGCGCCTTGAGATAGTCGAGGGGATTGACTCGCGTCTGCTCCCCTGTGAACAGAGCGTGAGCGCCCCAGAACTGACGCAGAATCGTGCCGGCCGAAGAGGGCACAGAGAGCTTGACGCGGAAGTCATGCTGGTAGTCAACGCTGGCAGGCAGGGCCGGTGCCACTTCGCGCGAGATCACGGCGGGAGTCGACTTGAAGCCGACCAATCCGCCCACAGCACCAATCAGCTTGAAAGGTGCAGTAACGGCGGCACGGGCAGCGCTCCAGAGCTTGCTCTTCTGCGACTTGACCTCGAGCATGCGCTCGCCATGGCGGCAGAAAGTCATCAGTTCAGCAGCAATGATCTGACGAGCATAGCTCTCCATGTTGGCCTGGGTGGTGCGCACCACTTCCAACTGCACGGGCTTGCCCTCGAACTCAAGACCATTGCTGAGCAGGTAGCTGAGCAAGGCATAGGGCATGTAGATGCTGCTCAGCTTGCGCTGGCCTGAGCTGAAGCCAGCGTCTTCGAGCACACGCAAATTGGCATTGACGCAGGTCATGTACTTCTTGCCGTGGTGCAGACGCATGGCCGCACGCAGCTTCTCCGCTGCATGTTCGGGCAAGTTGAGCAGGCGCAGCATGATGCCCGACTGCACGAAATTGCGTGTATCTTCCACCACCGATGGTGCACGCTTGAGTGACTTGGCAGCAAACTTCTCGTAGCCGCCTTTGCCATCAGGCACAGTCAGGTAAACGTTGGGCAGACCGAAGCCGAGGAAGATTTCGTTCTTGCCAGCGAAGAGGTCAGAAATGCGGTAGACCCGCAAATCTTGAATGGTGCGCTCGCGAATGCTTGAGGCGTCGACAACCTCGTCGACATGCGAGCCAAACAGAAATTCGGGGCGACGCTCAAAGTGATGAGCAAAGCCCGCATCGAGTTGCAATGGCGTTTTGTCCATGTTTTTTATATCCGGTTGGGCGCCAGAGAATTGCTTCTCTGGCGCAGGCCAAGGTAAGCAGGAGCCGAAGGCCCTGCCGTATAAATGCTAGTTAGCGGTGACGACCGTAGACGCGGTCATTGCGCTCGAAGTAGAGCGCTAGTCGGTTGCAGAGGCTCTCAACAGCGCGCAGTAAGCGCACAATCAAACGAGCCGGAGGAAGCACTTTGCCGCTGCGCACAGCAGCAAGCAAGAGGTCGTAGTGGTCAAAAGCCATCGAGCCGGCATCAAGCAAGCCTGATACCGAGACGAAGCGCGCACTGTCAGCTTTGGCATCGTCGCCGGCCCGTACAGAGGCTTCCACCTGAGCGGCCAGATGCTGGGGCACCAGCCACATGTAGCCGTGATCGACCACGTGTCCGCGTTCGTCACGCTCGGGTCGCGAGCGCACATCAAGAAGCTGCAGTTCAGCTTCAGGCACGACAACGTGGGTCTCCTCACTACCTTCACGGGCACCGCAGCCAGGAAGGCTCTCAAAGTGGGGATTAAGGAAACCACCAGGAAACGACTCCTGGTCTTGGTAGGGCGGAAGCAGGCGCGTGATGGTCAATACTCGAGCGGCGGCAGTGCCAGCGCCAAGAATGACCATGATGGTAGCGGTGCAATCAGCCTTGGGAAAGCGATAGAGCATTAGTCTAGTGCTCTTCACCAGACCTTTGACCTGAGCCACCACGGTGGACTGAATCGGAAGTTCAGCCAGATGTCCAAGGGTGGAGTGGAAAGAGGCCGGGGATGCCGTGGGCGAACAATGCAGGGCATCGACAACCAAGATTGGCACCGCACCGGCATCAGCCAGCTCGTGAACAATCGCAGCGAGAGATTCACCACTGCAATCGCCGGCGATAAGAACGACTTGCTGAGCCAATTCCGCTGCCGCTAGAGCGCGCAATTGAACCAGTTCAGTCAAGGGCACGTTGCTTTGGCTGCAGATGGAACGAAGCTGGACAAGCCGGCTTTCGCTATCTGTGCCAAGCACGAGGAGGTTAAACGACATTTTCATAAGATTTTCCCTTATGGTCAATGGCACAGCGCTGGAGATTTACTACGATTACTACGTTTACAGGTTCCCAGCGACAGTGGCTATGACTTGTTAAAGCTTGGCAGTGCTTTGTGGAGTCTATCGCATCAAGTCTATTCCCATCACCTCGGCCCTAAATCTAGACTTCAACAACACTCGGGTGAGCGCCGCATGAGTCTGACAGATGGTCATTTTGATTTAGTTTGAAGGCTTAGGAATTTTCTTTGGTGCGAGAGGAGAAGGTATCTTTACAACTTACTCGGGCGTAGTGAGTTAGAACAAGAAACTGAATCTCATAGAGCTTAGCTTCTCTCTAATTACAGCTCATACTACTAATTTATGGCGAAAGAGCAGGTTGCCAAGCGCTAGCGCCGGTCGCGCTACTTGTTTGAATTCACCGCATTTTTCTTGCTCTCAACCCCAGAAAATCTAAGCAATCGAATATAGGGATAGTAATCAAACATCTGGTGAATTTCTACTTCAGTCCAAATGCCATCCATCCAGTTATTTGTGAACACCTGAGTACCTTGCCCCATAATGCCGCAATGGGCATTGGCGCCTCCATTGAGTGCGCTGGGTGGAGCCTTAAAACCCAACAAAATGTCGCCAGGCTGACAGCACCGTAAAAGAACACCATCGTCAATGGCACGCCCTTCACCATTGCGAACAACAAATTCCCGGCACGAATTTGGCGGAGCTAAAAGCTGACGGCGCATAACCGTCACCACAGCACTGTGAACAGACGAATTTCCGCTAGCTTTGAGGACATTACTCACAGCAGCAGCACAGCCCAGGGTGCCCTTAGAAAGGCCATATCCAGGCTTCCACATTTCTCTCCCCAAACACTGCTTAGACTTAAGCAATAACTCTTGAGCAAAGACCGAACCAGACCGTGGTGCAGCCTCGCCTTTAAGCCAGAAAGCCGAAACCAAACTGCAAACAAATAGGGCAAATATTAAAGTGAAGCGATTGTTGATGGGGTTCTGCAGCAGCAAATCACCGGCCTCACTAGCTAAGAATAATATGGGCAGCGCTCTGTTAGACTAACTGAGGATAGATTATAGCTTGAGGATTTATGGGTCGCATACTGAGCCAATCTGAGCTGGCCGCCGTGGCTGACGAAGAGAAAAAACAAGGGCGTAAAGTTGTTTCAACCAATGGTTGCTTCGACATCTTGCATGTTGGCCACGCTCGCATTCTTAAACAAGCCCGCGAACTGGGTGACTGCCTCTTTGTCGGAGTCAATTCTGACGCCTCTGTGAAGCGTTTAAAGGGGCCGGACAGACCCATCAATAGCGAGGCCGACCGGGCCGAACTTCTGGCCAGCCTGGGAGCCGTAGACTATGTTTACATCTTCCCTGAAGATACTCCAGTCGAGTTTCTCACCGAAGTCAAACCAAATATTCACGTCAAAGGGGCCGACTACACCACAGGGCAACTGGCCGAAACACCGGTAGTTGAATCGTTTGGTGGCAAGGTGCAACTGCTTGCCCTGGTACCAATGAAAAGCACCACAGCATTAGTAGAAAAAATCAAAAACTAGACTGCCACGACACTGTAATTTTCGCCTTTTACCTTGGCATTGTGGAGATTGAGCCAATCTCCTTCCGCCCCCGAGTAAAAGCGTTTCCACAGTAGTCATGGAGCTAGTAATCATGGAATCAACAAGACCAGCTGACCTGGTAAAAGAATCAAATCTCCCCGACAATATTTCGCTCAATTTCACTGCCACACCAGAGTCGCAGCGGATTTCCCTGCAAGAAATGACTAAGCTGGCTGGTGATTCAAAAAACTTCCTACCTCAGCTGCAAATAGAGCAGAAAACAGAACCTGAGAGAAGTGGCGACGCCACCAATGGCGGTGACACCCCCCAGAGCCTAATTGTAAGAGAAGCTCTTAAAGCCTACAAAGAAGATGGCCCCGAAAGCGCCTTCAAGCTGATGCGGCAAGATCTGGCCGCCTTTGAGAAAGAATCAAAGCTCGTCCTTAAGCTTCCGGCAGATCGCGGAGGAGCTGGCTTTGATGAAGAAACAGCAAATAAAATAACCTTAGAGAGATCAACAGAACGCTGGCAAGCCGTCAAACAAGCCCTGCTAGAACAAGACCCGCATGCTATCGAAAAGCTCAAAGTGGCCTACCTCGATAACACGCTGCAAGCAATGAGTGCAGCCGGTGGTCGCTACGGCAACTTAGATCAATACGGTGTGTCAGCCCAAAACCATTTTGAAAGTCAGAAGACTAATGGCTCTAGCACTATGATCCGCGAACTCTCTGGCCAAATCAGCAAAGAATATAGCTCTATAGCTGACCCTAATGGCCGCGATATTGACGCCACGCGCATCGACAAACGTGAGCTAGCCCAATACAAAGCCAAGCAACAGCAAAGCTGGCACTAGCGATCTACTTTGTTTTGCTAATGAAAGCCAGCTTCAAGCGAGCGTCTTCAGAATAGTCAGAATTCTCTGAGATCTTCAAAGCACGCTTGAACTGTTCTTTAGCCTCTTCCGATTTGTGCTTCTTCATCATGATTAAGCCCATGCGGTAAAAAGCTTCGCCTAGACGTTGATCGTTGCGAGTAGCATTCTCATACGAAACCATGGCCCTATCAAGGTCACCCTGACTTTCGTAAGCCGTGCCAAGATTATAGTGAGCCACTGCCAACTTAGGATTGAGCTTAACTGATGTCTCCCAATTTTTTATGGCACCAGGCACGTCTTTCTGCGCCCGCAATGCGGCTCCCACGCCATTGTAGGTAATTGCGTCAGATGGGTTAACAGCCAGGGCTTTGCGGAACTCAGCCAGAGCATTGGCGTAGTTATGCTGTTGATTGTAGGCCAGACCAAGGTTACTGTGGGCGTCTCCCAGTTCAGGATCAATCACCAGTGCAGCTTTGTAGTCAGCTATTGCTTGAGCAACCTGACCGGAGAGATGCTCTTTTACAGCTTTATTGAAGAAGCGGCGAGCCTGAATCTTAGGATTGTTGCCGCCTTCATTACTATCGGCGTTGTTTGGTTGCTCCGCTGCGGTCTCGGTTGGATTAGCAGAGCTAGCTTTCTCGGGTTCATCGCTTGTCTGAGAAGTAGCCGGCATTTCAGTTTGGGCTACTTCGCTTTGAGCTTCAGCAGCTGGAGCCGCAGCTCTTGCTACCGGAGCAGTTCTCTGCACCGTTCTCTGCGCTGGGACAGCAGCAACAACTCTCTTAACAGGGGTAGGAGCGGCAACAGCCTTCTTCACCACTGGAGCCGGTGCTGCTTCTTGTTCAATAGCAGCAGCAGCTTCATCAATTGTACTTGGGGCCGGAGCGGCTGCCGCAGCAGTTATCTGCACATCAGGAGTGGTATCGCGCAATGGTGCCGCGGCATCGGCTTTAGCCTGGCTATCACCAGTGGCGAAGTTCCAGCCACTATTGGCGATATCACCAGCAGCTGATGGCGCCGAATTCGTCTCGTCAGCACTACTAGCTGATTCATTAGCAGCGGCACGACTAGGCACAGCAGCAGGAGCTGCAGCTTCTACTGCTGTAGACTTCTTGGCGGTTGGCAGAACAGCATTCAAGTTTGGCTGGATTAGAGGTGTGTTCAGAGCAGCGGAGCTAATCAATGGCTTGAAACCTTGGGTCACTCCTCTTAATTCATCAGCGCTCCCTTTACGCGGGCCCCACTCACCTTTATCATCTGGTTGTTGCGGTTTCTGCGCCTCCAATGCCTTTTGGTACTGACTATAGACATCGGCCGCCGCAGCTGCCGGGGCTGGCGCTTCGCTCTCTACTGCAGCGCCAGCAGTGACAGGCTGAGTATATTCTTCGTTCAGACCAAGGGAGACCGCCCCGTCTAAGATTCGCAATTCGGCTTTGATTTTGGCTGGGATAGCCAAATCAAAGGCCACTCTAACTGTAGGAACGTCCTTAATTGGAGTAAGGAAGCGCACCCGTTTGATGGCGGGAAAAACTCTATTGACTTCAGCTGAAAGCTCATCGGCGCTAGGCATGGTGGCCGTATCAACTGCAGCGCCAGGCAAATCGATGATCAAACGGTGATCTGGTGAAGGCATTTCAAAGAGCTGTGGTGGAGCCTTTACGCCCCCGCTGGCATACTCAAAAATAATGCGATGGTTGGGATCGACTGAGATCTTCTTCAATGATGCTGTCTCAGCGGCCTGTCCGTGAGCGGCGGGGCAAAAACCGCCAGTCAAACCAATGGTCATGGCAAGACCAAAAACTAAAGCTGGAGTCAATCGCAAACTCAGCTTGAGAACCTCGCATTTGAGTCGTTCTCTAACTGGAGCTTCACTTACCCGACCAGATGCTGGTGAATTTTTCTTCTCAGCCATTTCGTCCCCACATTTTCTCAGCTCTACACCTGGCAAAGTTTACCTAAAAGATGGTCCTCTTTTGCAGGCGATCTGCTTAACCAAGCGTATTTTAAGTTAGGCCATATTTAAAGTTTCAGACTATAGCCGTATCATGTAGCAGTTCGTTGAGCACTTAGCGGCCGGTCCAGGAAAATTCAATGCCCTTTCGCAGTCAGTCAAAGAAGACCCAGCTAGCCCTTACCCTGCTTAGCTTTGCCGCCTTACAAATGTCATGGGCTCAGCCCGGTGAAGCCCGTCGCGATAACTTGCCGGAACCACCAGCGGTAGAAGCACCGGTCGACTTATTGGTGACTCCACCAGGAGAAGAAATATATTTTCCTGTTAGACCCGACGGTCAGCCTTTTCTTGTCAACATCGATACTACTGTCAACCTGACCGACAAGATCAATGGCTTTTATTATGATCCTAAGTTTAGAGGCGAGGTTTGGGCTCCCTTTGACCAAGTTAGCTTGATCGAGAGAGCGACTAGGTTGATGTCCACCTGGCCCGAATACGATCAATTTAGTATTTATCGCAAATTCAACGGTGTGAACAAATTCCTTGAAAAGTATTCTGGCTTTGGTCCTTAGTCAAAAGAGAGAAAACAAATGAAGCCTGTGAGCCCTGGCGAATGTGGCGAGAAACGACTAGATCATATCGCCATAGCGGTTCACTCCATAGCTGAGGCACTGCCCTTTTACGAGGGCTTAGGCCTGAAAAAGCTTGAGGTCGAAATCGTTGAAGAACAGGGCGTAAAGGTAGCCAAATTAGATATTGGCAACACTCATATTGAGCTACTGGAGCCACTCTCTCCCGATACTCCTGTGGGCAAATTCCTGGCCCAAAAAGGCCCTGGCCTTCACCACATCTGCATCGGCGTGGCAGACATAGAAGCCGATCTCAGCAAGTTGAAAAGTAGCGGCACCAAGCTCATAAACGAGACCTTCAAAATCGGTGCCGGTGGCGCCAAAATTGCCTTTGTGCACCCCAAAGCCACGGGTGGAGTACTTTTAGAGCTGTCGCAACCAAGCGAAGCCTAGCTAGCGATCGGCCTTAGTCGACCTCAGCCTGACATTACAATAGGTATCAAAAACATTGATGTTTTTGTACGTTTTCGCCGCTCTCTGGCCCCTCTCTGATACATTTGGCCCTTGTAATCAAGCCGGGGCAGACTTGGCGTTGACCCTACAACCAATTGTTACCATTGGAGGCTAACCCATGCCAACTATGACCGAACTATCAAAAATCGAAAAAGCCCTGGGCAAACAGGCTTCTTACTTCCTCGAGCACCAGAGCAAAGGCTTCCCTAAAGAGCATCTGCATTTACCTGGTCCTGACTTCGTAGACCGCATCGGCATGATCTCTGACCGTTCACCACGCGTACTACAGAGCTTGCAAACACTTTTCAACACCGGCCGTCTAGCCAATACTGGCTACCTCTCAATTCTTCCTGTTGACCAGGGCATTGAGCACTCAGGCGGTGCATCTTTCGCTAAAAACCCAATTTACTTTGATGGCGAAAACATCGTTAAGCTAGCAATCGAAGGTGGATGCAACGCTGTTGCTTCCACATTTGGCGTGCTTGGCTCTGTTGCTCGCAAGTATGCTCACAAAATTCCATTCATCGTAAAGCTGAACCACAACGAGTTCTTGAGCTATCCAAATGGCTACGACCAAATTATGTTTGGTTCTGTCAAACAAGCCTGGGACATGGGCGCTGTAGCTGTTGGAGCAACAATCTACTTTGGTTCTGAAGAATCAACTAGACAAATTCAAGAAGTTTCAAAAGCTTTCAAAGAAGCTCACGATCTTGGTATGGCTACCATTCTCTGGTGCTATTTGCGCAACGGCGCTTTCAAAGTTGGTGATGTAGATTATTCACTCGCTGCCGACCTTTCAGGGCAAGCAAACCACCTCGGCGTCACCATCGAAGCCGACATCATCAAACAGAAATTGCCAGAAAACAATGGCGGCTACAATGCTTTGAAATTCGGTAAAACTGATGCTCGCGTTTACAGCGAACTCACTACCGATCACCCAATCGACATGACTCGCTATCAAGTAGCTAACTGCTACATGGGCAGACAAGGCTTGATCAACTCCGGTGGTGCCTCAGGCGCTAACGACTTAGAGCAAGCAATCATGACTGCTGTTGTGAACAAGAGAGCTGGCGGAACAGGCCTTATCTCTGGTCGCAAAGCTTTCCAGAAGCCTATGCAAGATGGTGTTGAATTGCTTAACGCCATTCAAGATGTCTACCTATGTGAACAGGTAACCATCGCCTAAGGCGGACCTCTCCGAGCTAGGCTAACCAATAGGTTGCAAAACAATAAAAAAGGTCGCTCTTTATTGCAGCGACCTTTTTTGTTTGTAATCGCTACAGGCCAATAGAATCAAGGCACAGTCAAATTGTTGAAGAAGTCAATTATTTAAATTCCCTATTTTTTTGCTCGAATAAATGGAACCAAATGCTAAAGTTCTAGGTCGCAAGAACGAGCAGCATAATCTCTTCACTAGTAGAGCCAATTTGCCGATTCTCGAGGAATCCCAAACTAAGCTTCAAAAGTACCCTGCCTTGAGCAAGGTACTCCTCATAGAGGTCCGACGTTGTCCGTGAGCACATATATTTCAGATTTGCCGATTGGCGAAATTCTCATCCAGGCCGGCCTGGTATCACAGGGGCAGCTCGACGAAGCTGTTAAAGATACCGGTACACGCCAGCGGCTGATTGGTAAGACACTGATAGCTCGCGGATGGCTCAAACCAGAACAATTGCGCGCAGCATTGCAAGCACAATCGCTATTAAGAGACGGCATTGTCGATTCGTTCAAGGCGCTCAAAGCCCTCGGTATTGCTTGTAATTTCGATAAGCCCTTTGAAGAGGCTCTGCAAGAAATTACAGCGTCATCTGCTACGGCTCCGAAGAGAGGCAGCACATGCAAGCTTGGTGAGCTTCTTATCGATGCTGGAATTATTGAAAAAGAAGAAATGGAAGCTGCCCACCGCAAAAGCCTTGAACGTGGCGAGCCACTAGGGGTGGTGCTTGTAGCCGAAGGCTTACTGACTGAATCTTATTTAGACGCGGCCCTAGAACTTCAAGTTAGAGTGCGCGACGGCATGTTCTCGCGTGAGCAGGCTATTACAGCCCTGAAGCAAGATCCTCGCCGTTTGCTCGATATGATTGCGCCCAATATGAAAGCCGATGAAGGCTTAAAATTAAAAACCAAAGCGGCAATTCGCCTGGGCGAACTACTAATGCGTGCGGGCATTGTCTCACAGAGCGATGTGCTGCAAGCACTAGAGCTGTCGCTAGCTCACGGCCATCCTATTGGCGAAATGCTTGTTGCTCGCGGTTTTGTTTCTCGTGCCTTACTTGATGCCGCTCTATCGCTACAGCAAATGATTACCGCAGCACACCTCAGCATTGGCGAGGCTACAGCCTGTTTAGTCAAAGTCTTTAATAGCAACAAAGCTGTTTCTGAGTGCTTACTAGAACTCAATTTCCTCAAACTACAAACACCTAGCGAAGCGGTTGGGGGCAGAGTAAGACCGGGCCGCAAACCAACTCAAAGCCAACCCGATAATAGAGCCACTGTTACAGAGCTTCCGGCCTTGAGTTTTCACAAGCCCCAGCCCGGGCTAGAAAGCCTGATTGCCGAACAGAGTGTAGCCAGCGTTCAACTCAAAGGTGAACTTGAAGCAAAGCTAGAAGCCCGCATTGAAGCTGAGCTAGAAGCAAAAGCTGAGTTAGATGCTAAAGCGGAACTAGAAGCAGAGATTCAAAACCTTGCTAATCGCACCGATGAATCTCTAGCAACTGAATCACTAGCAACTGAACAAGCAAACAAAACAGCAGAACTCTTACCCAGTGAGGAATCATTCCCATCTGAAGAAGAGTACATTGCCGCTAACTTTGCCTATTTTCAAGGCGATCGACCTGAATTTTACGAGAGCCTCCGCGACGCCTATTCTCGCCTCGGCCGCGTCATGATGAAACGCAAAGAGCTAATTGAATCAGAAGATATGCTCAAGGTCGCAGCCGACATCTCTGCAGCCGAAAACATACTAGAGAAGCAGCCTGAAGACTTGATGTTCCTCGCTTGTCTCTACCTCAAGCAAGGCAAAAGCTGGCAGTCAGAAAAGCTACTGAAGCGCTGTCTAAGCATATTAGAAGCGTCTCCTAACGTCAGCGATCGGCTAGTGGCCCTCTGCCATCACCGCCTGGCCCTAGTCTACTGTCATTTAAGCTTGCTATTCAAAGCCGAAAAGCATTTCAAGAAAGCCAGTGAGCTGATGGGTGCCAGCGACCAAGGAGCGCTCAATCGCCTCACACAAAGGCGTTTAGCAGCCATTCTCAAAGACTATGCGGTTTTACTGAACCGCATGAGACGAGAGTCTGAAGCTGACAAATACTACGCTCAGGCGCGAAAGATTCTCTCATCGTCACTTCTGACGGGCTGAAGCACGACCTGCCTAGGCTGGCGATAGTTTTCCCAGACGCCCAATAAAGCGCTTAGCAAATCAGCTACGGCGTTAGTAAGTTTTTCTGTGATTCCATTCATCGCGTTTCCCCTGGGTTTCTCATCCAATACATACCCAGAACTATCAAGAATTAGCCAGAATTTGTTCAGCCAAGCTCGCCCCTCCTTGGCAAGCTCGAGTTGCGACTCGATGGCCTATACTCAACACCTATATTAGAATTGCCCTACTTCCATGAGCAATATTATGGCTTCGATTCGGTCTCTTCTTTCAGTCAGAATCATGCACACAGCGACGCTAACTAGCTTTGGCCCAGCTGTACGGCTAACCTTTCGCCGGAATTTTCGCCCAACCTTTTGCCTGACCTTATGCCTGGTCTTTAGCGTAGGCCAGAACATGGGCCTGATTCCTCCGGCTCTGGGCAAAGGCCCGGCGCCGGGCCCTAGAATCGAGCCAGCACCTGGGCGAGCAGGCGAGCAGCACCGAGCATCTACTGTTTTGAACAAACATGGTTTGCCCGAAGAAGAGCTGAGCTACCTCATAGATATGCGCAAAGCAGCCGAGGCACGAAAGCTTTTGCAAAATACAGCAAAGCACGCAGGCGATGAAGACGAAAGAAAATGGTGGCTGGCGGCCTGCCTCTGTCGCGAACAACGTTTTGAAGAATCACTAGAACAATTTGAACAAATTAAATCGCTACAACAAGCACCAACACAGGTGTTGCTCATGGCAGTGACGGCCTATGCAGAAGATCAGCAATATAAAAAGGCCATAGCCATAGCCAATAGTATTCTCGCTAAAGAAAATAATTTGAAGGCTTACGAGCTAAGAGCTGGCTGTTTTGCCAGCTCTGGCAACTTGATGCAAGCCAGCCGCGACTATGAGAAATGCGCTAACCTCGAAGCTAGCAGCTCGTGGAGATTTCTGACAAAAGCAGCAATGATGCTCAACAAGACCCAAAAGTCAGAGCAAGGTCTAGCTCTTTTGGACAGAGCAATTAAAACTCCCGGCGGCAAAGCCTCACCCAATGTCTATTTAGCGCAAGCCGACTGCTACATGGCACTAAACCACTGGCAAGAAGCTGTAGTTAGCCTAACTGAAGCAGTAAAGCTAAGCAAAAACTATCGTGAAAATGCCAAAAAGGGCGGCAATTATCTCTTGCCCATTTGCTATAAAGAGCGAGCAATTTGCTACGAGAAGTTAGGCAATAAAGCTTTGGCACAAGCCGATTTAGCCGCTCTAGACATCTACAGCCGTGGCATTGCCAAGGAAATCGGAGCCGATTAGTCAATCAGTTAGACAATGGCTAAAGCACCAGCTTAGCCAAAGCGCCGCGCTCCCGTGCACTGTTGAGCATAGCCCCGAAGAAAATACTAATGGCAATGAAATAGAAGATATTGAGACCAGCAGCTTTAAGCAGGAAGTTAGTAATATCGACATTTCCCGAAAGCACAGCCCGCATACCTTCAAAAACATAGGTTGCTGGCACCATATATGCTACCGGCTGCAGCCATTGAGGCAACACTGATACTGGGTAAAAAACGGCCGAAACAGGCTGAATGAGAAAAGGTACAGCCCAGGCCAGTGCCTCAGCTTGGTGACCAAAGCGAAAAATCAAAGCGGTGGTAAACATACCAACCGACCAGCCCATAAAAAGCAAATTGAGAAATAGTGGAATTAGGGCAAAGCTGATAGCAAGAATGTTAAAGGTATAGAGACAAAAAGCCAGGACAGACATAATCAAACTAACAGCAAAAATCTGAGTTAGGCCAACGACAAAAGTAGAGGCGACAAACTCCGCCACCGTAATTGGTGCAACAAAAGCATTTAGCAAATTGCGCGACCAAAGATCTTCCAAAAACGAAACTGAAATAGACTGCTGTGCACGGTTGAGGATATTGAAAAAGATAATTGCCCCAAGCAGAAAGCTCACAGCGGTTGGATTGTCACTATTGAGGCGCATGAAATATTTGGCAATTAAGCCCCAGACAACAAGGTCCATGACTGGCCAAAATATGACGTCTAACAATCTAAAGCCACTGCGGGTGTAGATATAAAAATAGCGATTACAGAGCCCCATGACTCTATCGGGCCTAACAAGAATCAATTGTGTTCTCCGCTCAATAGGCTTGTAGTTACTTGATTGCGAGCAATGGCAATAAATACTTCTTCTAAAGTTTCTTGGCCAAAATGCGAAAGAATAGCCTCAGAACTACCTTCGGCAATTATTTTACCCTGATGCAAAAATAGCACTCTCTGGCACAGTTCCTGCACATCTCTCATATTGTGGGAAGTATAGAGCACGGTCATGTGCCGCTCAGCTTGCACCTGGGCTAATAACTTACGCACTTTATCGGCAATATCAGGGTCGAGACTAGCAGTTGGTTCATCCAGCAGTAAAAACTCTGGGTCATTGAGCAAAGCCTTGCACAAGTTCACTCTGGTTGATTCACCAGAAGAAAGGCCCCCAGTCATTTTCTGGGCCAAATGATCTACTTCAAACAATTGCAGCAATTCCTCAATTTTCTTCTTGCGATTGCTCACACCGTAGAGCTGAGCAAAAACATCAAGATTCTCAATTACTTTGAGGTTATACGGCAATGCCACATAGGCCGAGGAAAAATTGCAACGTTGCAGAACTGCTACTCGTTTTTTCCAGGGGTCCATGCCAAAAATTGAAACTTTCCCTGATGTCTGGGCAATCAGCCCTAACAAAATTTGAATGGTGGTCGATTTTCCTGCACCATTTGCACCAAGAAGCCCAACCACTTCTCCGCGCTTAATTTGAAATGAAATCTCGTCGATAGCCACAGCCTTCCCAAAAGACTTGTGCAACTTCTCGACCGAGACAATTGTTTCAACTTCGCTTTCAATATCGGCTGCCATAGTGGGCTTAGTTTAGCAGGCCGATAGCTCTGCTACGGAGGCTCGCGCGAGCTTAACTATCTTCTTTAGATTAAACCACTTTAGATACACCTCAAGGTACGAACTAATCTTTCCCTAAAGTATGGCTTTTGACAGACCTCCAAACTTAGGGTGAAGGTTCCAACCCTTCTTTCTTCAACACAACAATAACAAGCAGTCAAATCCAATACCCATAGCCTTTAGCTCACTCCATGCAACCGCTTCGGCTGTCTGGTAGTAGCACAGAGTTTGCATCTCCAGTTTTGCGAGAGGCCAACCTGAATAGCATTTGGTTTCGGAATACTGCTTTTTAGCGTGGTTTTGCAGAAAGAGCTTCTTGTTAGTGGGCACCAGTGGTGCTCATTCACGTTTCAACAGCAAACTTAAAACGGAGAACACTATGACAAAGAATCATGGCATCAAGCCCGCTTACATGGACCGGAGCGTCAGCCCCGGCGTCGATTTCAACCGCTTCGCCAACGGCACCTGGATCGACACTACCGAAATCCCCGCCAAGTATCCGCGCTGGGGCGCCTTCCTCATGCTGCGCGACCAGACCCTCGAGCAGACTCGCGTCATCCTCGAAGAGCTGGCCACCCGCAGCGAAACCTTCGCCCCCGGCAGCATCGAGCAGAAGGTCAACGACTTCTTTGCCTCGGGCATGGACGAAGCAGCCATCGAAGCGGCCGGCATCAACCCCATCAAGGGCGAGCTGGCGCGCATCAACACCATCCGCTCCCTGCGCCGCCTTGGTGATGTCATCGCCCATCTGCACACTGTCGGTGTCGGTGGCGCCTTCGCTTTCGGCGCTTCGCCGGACGCCGACGATTCCAGCCAGATGATCGGCCATGCGCTGCAGTCGGGCATCGGTCTGCCGGACCGCGATTACTACCTGGGTCGCGACAAGAAGAGCAAGGAACTGCGCCAGCAGTACGTCAACATGCTCTGCCGCATGTTCGAGCTGATCGGCGAGAAGCCGACGGTTGCTCGCCGCCATGCCGAAGCCGTGCTCAAGCTCGAGACGGCCATGGCCAAGGCCTTCATGAGCAAGGAAGACCGCCGCGACCCGGACAAGACCAAGAACAAGATGACGATCGCTCAGTTCCAGGCCCTGGTGCCCAAGCTGAACGTCACCCGCTACTTCAGCAACATCGGCTGCCCCCCGATGGAAACCCTCAACGTCATGCAGCCGGCCTACTTCCAGGCGCTCAACAAGCTCCTGACCAAGGTCTCGCTCAATGACTGGCGCGTCTATCTGCGTTGGCAGCTGATTCGCAGCTCGTCGTCGGCTCTGCCTGCGGCGTTCGGCGACGCTTCCTTCGAGTTCTACGGCAAGACCATGCAGGGCAGCAAGGAACGCGAACCGCGTTGGATGCGCATGATCTCGGCAACCAACAGCGCCCTCGGCGAAGCTCTCGGCCAGCTCTATGTGGCCAAGCACTTCAAGCCGGAGGCCAAGGCCAAGATGCTCGAACTGATTGCGCTCCTGCAGGACGCCTTCCGCGAAAGCATCAACGAGCGCACCTGGATGAGCGAGGAAACCCGCACCAACGCCCTGGCCAAGCTCGACGCCTTCGTGCCCATGATCGGCTACCCCGACAAGTGGCGCGATTACTCGGAGCTGCACATCGACCGCACGTCTTTCGCCGCCAACTGCCTGCGCTCGGACGAATTCGAGCACAAGGCAGACCTGGCCAAGATCGGCAAGCCGGTCGACCAGTCGGAATGGCACATGACCCCGCAGACGGTCAATGCCTATTACTCGCCGCAATCCAACCGCATCGTTTTCCCTGCGGCGATTCTGCAAGACCCCTTCTTCGACCCGGAGGCCGACTTCGCCTTCAACTGCGGCGGCATCTTGGTGGTCATCGGCCACGAAGAGTCGCACGGTTTCGACGACAAGGGTTGCCGCTATGACGGCCAGGGCAATCTGCGCAACTGGTTTGCGGAGGGCGACCTGGACAAGTTCATGGTGCTGATCAACCTGCTGAAGAAGCAGTTCGGTCAGTTCACTGTGGCTGGCGGCAAGAAGGTCAACCCCAACCTGGTGGCTGGCGAAGCTGCTGGCGACCTCGGCGGTATCAAGCTGGCTTTGCGGGTGCTGAAGAAGCACATCGCCAAGAACGGCATGACCATCGACGAGAACGGTTACAACGACCTGCAGCGGTTCTTCATCGCCTTCGGCCAGATCTGGGCATCGAAGGTCACTCCTCAGTACGAGGAGCAGCAGGTGGCAACTGACCCGCATCCGCCGGCACAGTTCCGCGTCAACGGCACCTTGGCTCACCTGGCCGAGTTCGCCGAAGCCTTCGGACTGCCCGATGACTGCCCGATGATGCTGCCCCCGGCCGATCGCTGCGACCTCTGGTAACAGCGGTTAATGCCGAGTTAAATCGGTAGTTCTAGAGATTGTCACTGTCCCAGGCTGGAAGCTTATGCCCTCGTGGCGTAGGTTTTCAGCTTGGGCAGTGGCAGTTTCTTTTTTCAATTTTTCTACTACATTTTATAGTCTGACTTAAAATAGTTGAATGTAGAACAAACGGCCCCGGAGGCAGTTTGAATCAGCTTCAGCTTTGGTATAAATTTAGTACAACAGCCGTGTTAAGCACTCCTTCTGCATTCTTGGTACTTCGTAAAAGGGTAGGTCGGGAAAAGGTAGGTCGGAAAATGAAATCCGAAGAAATGAATCGTCCCCGCCCTCTCACTCCGAGAGGCAAACAAGCACGAGCCCTGACTCGGGCCATCGACAAGGTGAGCGAAGAATTCATCGAGAACTTTTCCCAGACAGGAATTGACGAAGGACCACAGCGCTCACCGCAAAAAGACAGCCCCAGCATCGAGCTCCATAAGCAGCAAGTAGTCGCAGCTAGAGAGGCAAGAGAGTGTCGCGAAGCTCAAGACGCGCAAGATTCACAAAGAGCCAAGCCCGAATTTACCGGCTTCGCCTCCTTGCTAGCCAAAGCCAAGAAGAACACTGGTGAGTCTGCTTTTTCGCGTCTACTGGACGGCAACGACAGCAAAAAAGAGAGCGAAGTCAACGCTTCCTCAAACCATCAAGCGCCACCAGAACATGGTATTGCTGGTAACACCACTCCACTAGCAGGCACAACCTTCAAACCAGGTACAGAGACGACTATAAACGGCTCGGTAATAAGGGTGAAAGAGGGCGGCAAAAAGAAACGTGGGCTCTACACCTCGTGCATGCAAAAGCCGTTAATTACTTCAAACGCAGCAACAAGCAGCGAACCAGGCGAAGCTGCCCCCCAGGCCAGTCAGCAGTTAGCGGCCGCGGCAAAAGAAGTTGAAGTGGGCATCCTCAAGCCATCAGCAGCGCAAATAGAAGCAGCAATACTCCTGGCTGCACAGGCTAATGCCGAAAAAGCCCAGGCATTAGCGCAAGAAAAGCCGCCGCTGCAACAAAGTTCATGCTGCCCCATGATGAAAAATGCTCTTGGTCAAATAGTTTGTCTGTGGCGAAAACTGACGAGCTGGACAAGAACTAAAGCCAGCTAAAAGCGTTAGGGTCGCAGAGATAAAGCTTGATAAAGCTAGATCGAGCTATCTAAGGCTAGATTCATCACCCTAAAGCAAACTAGGACGAACCGAGAGCTTGGGCTAGAGCCTCATCGATTGTCGCTCCAAGCGAGAGACAAAGACGCGAGATTTCTGCACTGATCATGCCCTGAAGCTGTTTCTCGGTTGAAAGCGGCAAAGCGGCATCAAGAGAAGCCGGGTCGGGACGGTTAGCAGGTGATTCAGCCAAGACCAAAGTACAGCTGAAACACTGTGCACCATAGCGACCAACCCGAAAGCTATAGCCGGGCCAAGTTGAAACCAAACCATAAATACCATCGACCAGAGGTTTAGACACAGCCATCCGCTTAATTTTAGTACCAGGTATGGTGCCAGAGTGAAAGACATGCAACATCAATGGAATTTCCAATTTAGCCCATTGTTTCGGTCCGAACTGCACTTCAAAGTGGATACCTTGACCGTCGTCGTTCAACCAATGTGGACGAAATACATGCATAGTCACCGACTCAGGCTCTTGTGGAGCAGGTGGAAAGTAATGCACACTGACCAGCCAATCTCTTTCAAACCAAGCTTGCTCACTGAGACAGGAAGCTACGCCATCAAGCAAGGATTTAGCTGTGTGCATATTCAGTGATAATCGCGGTTGAGTATTATGCATCAAAGCTTTATTGGCATTTTTGGGGAGGAGTAGGAACGAGAGTAGGAACGGGAGCAAGAGCAATAGCGACTGGAAGAAGAACAACAACAAGAGCAGGAAGAGTCAACTAGATTCTAACAGCAAGAATCTAGCAACATGATTCTACGCTCTCAGTTCTTGAAGCGAAAAAGCGCACTGCGGTTTCAAGAGGATTGGCAAGGGCAGGTTGCAACTACAGCAAATAGTATACAGAGAGAAAAAGCAAAGTGGGAGAGTTCCGAAGAACCATCCCACCTGCTTAAAACTAGGGGCGCTTTTGCGGCACCACTGGTTTTCCTGACGGTCCCGACTTGGTCGTGGAGCCAGACTTAGCCGTCTTGGCGGGGTCTTGGTCTTTCTCCTCGGGCGGCGGATACATTGCTGCATACGCCTCGTCGATGAAAGTCTTCAACTCCGCTTCGCTCTTAACACCAGATTCGGTGTCATAGACCAGCAGTGGAGGCTTGGCCATGTAGTAGACCGGATAGGCCAGACCACTCTGGAACTCTTCTTCGCTGGTTGTCACCCGAAAGAAGTTGACCTTGCCTTTGTAGGCCTCAGCGAGGTTATTCACCAGCTGATGCTGAGCAACACAAGCGGCGTCGCAATGCTTTGGATCGTACTCTTCGATAAAGACTGGCAGTGCCGATTTGGCCACCAACGTCAGCATCGAATCATAGCCAATTTCTTGCACATACGCAGACGATGTTGGCTTGAGACCATCACCGTTGCGAGCAACAGTGGCCACACTACAGGCTGTCAGGCTAATTGCGGCAAAGCTCAGTAACGCCAGCGCAGCAAGGCGCTGACGCAGTAGGGTCAAACGGAACATGGCCGCTACTCTGAAGCTTTGGTGAGCGGCTGCGTGACGAAGTTGGAGAGCGTCATGCCCACCAACACCACCAGGCCGCCGAATATGGCAGAGAAGACTCCCTGCACTGCGTAATAGGCAGGCAGGGCCAAACCCAAGGCAGCGACGAAAAGAACGATGCCGCAGATTGTGCTGAGCACCACCCACTTCATCACGCCCGGCATCGGACAGGAGCCTTTGGCAATTCCCATCAAGCGGTTGGAGATGTGCATCCAGAGCCGCTGATAGCCATAGAAAACCAGGCCAAGCACCAGGGCCAGCACGACGCCGCCGTTGTACTCGATTCCAGGCAGAAGCGCTGGAGCCAAGAACATCAACGACGCAGTGGCAAAGCCAATGCGAATGACCTCAATCAAGGTTTTGTTGTTCATAGGTTGTGTCCAAGGGAAGGGGCACGCCCTACCAAGATTTTCATCTCGATAAGACGTGCCCCGGCGAACACCAGGCCCGAATTGGCCCGGTGGACTTTTACTTCTTGCCGCCGAACATGCCAGCGATGCTCTGCCAAACAGAGGCCACAGCCCGAGAGATGGGGCCAAGCATGGCGATGATGGCACCAACGATGGGCGCCACGAGCTTGTAGAAGAAGGCGAAGATCGGCTTGACGACGCGCAGCGCGATGTTATAGACGCTGGCAAACTGACGCCAGAAGCCTTCGTACACCTTCCACATGAAGTCGAAGGCGTTGCTCAGCAACGGAGCCAGCCAGCCGGTGATCACCAGGTTGGCGACCGGACGGATGACCAGGTAGACCGCCGGAGCGACGAAGCCACCAACGATGCTGGCAGCCGTGAGAGCGACAGCCACGGTAGCGACGACATTGCCGCCAGAGACACCGTAGGCCCAATGCGCGCTCGACAGCAGAGCGACGAAACCGCCACCCACTGCCAGAGCCTCAGCACCCCACTTGTAGAAGAGCTTGCCGAGCAGCATGAACAGGTTGACGCCGACGAAGACGGCCAGGGCAGTGTTGGCCCAGAAACCGAAGCTGAGATAGCTCATCGCCAGAGGCAGGGCCTGCCAGATGGCAACGCCAATCACCGAGATGTTGAGCACATGGCCGAACATGCCCGAGTAAGGCGTGGTGTCGTCGAAAGCCGAGCGCTGGATGTCGCGAACGGCCTTGCGCAGCTTGAGGAAGGCCTCCACAGCCGAGGTGTGAACCGAGTCGAGCACGGCGCCCGCCGGAGCGGCAGCCCAAGAAGTCAGAGCACGCACGATCAGGTAGAAGAAGGGATAGACGATGAAGCCGACAGCGAAGGTGATACCAACGCAGGCAGCAGCCAGCCAACCACCAACCAGACCAACCAGGCCGGGCAGCACGAACCAGGAAGCGACACCAGAGGTAACCGACAGGGTGACACCAACCAGCGGATTGCCCGACGACTTGTTGATCACTTCACGCAACGCTTCGACGTAGCTGTAGAGCACGGTCACAGCCACCGCCACCCAAACCAGCACCGGCGGCAGGTTGACCAGGCCAGCGACGTAGTACGCCACCGCACCGAAGATCAAGGCGACAACGATGTTCATCAGGTTGTGATAGAACTTGCGGAAGTCCTTGTTCTCTTCGTCGTCGTAGACGGCTTCGAGCAGGTTCTTCCAGCCGCGCAGTACCGCTTCGGCCAGACCACCGGAGAGCAGAGCGATGACGCCCGGCACCACGTAGATGAAACCGACCACAGCGACAGCAGCCGCAGCAGCGTAGAGGCTCAGGCCAGCGAAGCCGGCAAGCAGAGCAGTCTTGGTGACGACGGCCCAGGTGGCAGCGCCAGTGAGAACCACCACCAGGTGACCTTCCTTGCCTTCATCCTGCAGCTGGTAGAGAGGCACCAGCACGAGAGTGGCAGCGGTGAGCGCCAACAGACCAGCGAGAGCCTGATTGACGTGGAGGTCCCAAAGCACCGTCGGCACCAGGGTGAGCAGATAGCTGTAGCTCGTGTAAGCGACGAAAGCACCCAGAGCCCCAGTGGCCACAGCGACGGCGAAGGAGAGCGCACCGAAGGCCCAACGCTTGCGGCGAGGAGCACCTTCAGCAGGCGGCGTGTCGAGGACACTGTTCCACAGTGCAGACGCACCAGGAAACTTGCATGCCACCGAAACCAGACCCTTGAACATCGGCGCTGCCGCGTTCTTGGAAATCTTGCGGGTGAGGTCGAAGAACTTCTCGCCCAGGTTCCAGAGCGGCTTGAAGACACCCAGGTAGGCCAGGGGCCAGAAAATCCCGCCGGTCAGAAAGAAGCCGGCGATGGAACCGAGACCCCACCAGACGAAGGAAACGTGATGGGAAAGACCGAAGTCGGCGGCCGAAACTGCTGCGAGGCAGGAGAGGCCGAAACCGACGAGACAGCTGACGATGATGCTCTGCCACTTGCCGCCGTACGCCTTCTTGGAAAGGAACTTGGCGGGCTCCCAGACCAGCATGAAGAGAGCGACGAATGGGTAGAGAACGAACTTGAGGGCCTTCATGAGGCCGCTTTCACTTGCGGTGTTCATAGTTTCTCCAAAGGGTTCTACGAGAACAGAGTTGTTCTGTTCGCGCGGGATAGTGAGAAGCTCAAGACCAGACACTTAGACAAAATGCACTCGCCGTCCGCAACAAAGCTGTGACTACCCACATGCTTGGTGCAGTTGCTACGGTGATTCAAAAGCGAGTATGTGGCGCTAAGTCGTTAGTGGCGGTTTAGAGTTTCTCGGGAAAATGGTTGATGGGTAGTTCCCAAGAGACTAGATAAAACTATGGGCGGAAAGCTAGCAAATATCATGATGTGAGCCATATCTAAGATCATGAGCTCTCGCTAGCGTTAAATTCTATGCAAAAACTGACAGGCGGTTGATGCGCAATTGGCAGACGGCCAACGGGCGAACCACAATCCACGCACCGGTCATACGCGCTCGACGCGCACTCGGTATATGCTCACGATATGCGCTCGACATGCATACAGTACGCAGTCATAGTGCGAACGTTGCGCGCTCTCGTGCGTCGACGTGAAGAAAACTGAATCAGAGACGAGGAGTAGTTCTCCTTTAGCTAACCTAGCGCGGCTAGGTCAAGCAGACTAACCATACCGCTCAAATCGGGCGGTCGGAAGCATTATGAAGTTGAGCTTAGAATAAACAAGCCAAGCTTAGAATAAACAATTTGCGCTTAGAACCAGCAAGTCGAACCCAGAATTAGGGATTCGGCTCTATTCAGCTCGTGAAGCTTTTATTTGGGGTTGTTCAACCTGTGATGTGATGCTGGCTTGAGATGGCTTCCATGCCACCTCGCAAACGCCTTTGGCGCAACGGGAGTTCGATTGGACCTGATGATTGTTTGTGGCAACGATATCGTTTGATCTTTCGGTTTTAGGTTGTCCGAAATAATACTGTCCAAGGGATTCCGAGTTCATCTTAGATTCCTTCCTACTAGCCTCGAAACGAGGATTTGGTTAACTTCATTGTCATGAACGCCATGACCCTGATCGATAACTTCTGGCATCTTACCAAGAGCCTATACATATCGCATAGAATATTCACTTTTTATCAGACTTTTATGCAATAAATATCTTTTGGTGCCACCCCTGCCCGCAGCAAAAGAAGCAAAATTAGCTAGAAGCTGATAAGATCAGAAAGTATCAAGACCTAGGCTACTACTGCCTTTCAAACATCCAAATGGTTTCCACTTGAAAAGCTGCCCGCAGTGCGCAAAATCCCTTAAACTTATTGACATTGGCGGGAAAGACCGACTGGCTTGTCTTGAACCAGCTTGCGACTTTGTTCACTGGGATAATCCCAAACCAGTTACAGCGACGCTGGTCACGACAGATGCTGGTCTGGTACTGGTGAAACGCAAATTTGAGCCCTTTGTAGATGACTGGTGCCTGCCTGGTGGCTTCATTGAGGCAAGCGAACATCCAGCCGAGTCAGCAGCGCGCGAAGTGCTAGAAGAAACAGGCTTGCACGTTGAAGTACAAAAGTTGGTTGGTGCCTCTGCCCCCGGCCGTGGTATCAATGTCGTGATTCTCTTTTACTTAGCCAAAGCTATAAAGGGCGACCTCATTGCTGGAGATGATGCCAGTGATGTAGGAGCTTTCCAGCGCGATCAGCTACCAAAGAATATCTGCTTTGAACTGCATCGACAAATGATTGACCGCTATTTTAGCGAGAACGGCAGTTTTTAAGCGCTGATGCGAGACTTCAAAGTCGCTTCTAACTCGTCAGCAGAATCCATACCATTGCCGACAAGATAGCTGCCCTTAGTTGTTTTAATTAGCACACCTTCTGGCAGTAGAGGATAGGGCTCGCTTACGGCCTTGAGGTCAGCCCAAGCAAAGTTTTTCTCAAAGAACCAAGTGCGCACAACAAAGTGTTCTGGCTTTAGCTCTAAGCTACAGGGCATTAAGGCAATGACATAAGCGCGCCACAGTAGAACAGCAGAAATCACAATAGCAAAGACAATGAGAAGACCGATGTCCGCGGCTGTGTGTTGACCAGACTGTTGGAGAGCCATAGTAAAGCACCAGACCACGCCAATAAAAATGAGACTGAGAACGGCCTGGCCTATTTGATAGATAAGTGAAATTGGATCTTGCTTGAAACTTCGGAACGGATTAAGGCTGCTAGAGCCTTTCGGCAAGTGTTCACGAATAATTGCCACGAGGCGGTCACAGCGCTCAAGCCAAATGGGAAAAGATATTTCACCACCCTCATACTCGGCGGTGTAGCGCACCACATTCCAATTAGAGCGCCTAGTCAGGCTTTTCAAAAGGGCAAAGCGACAAATGCGCTGTTTGAAGAGCGAATAAGATGTGACCGCTTCTTTCTCGACCTTCACTTTGTAAGTGATCAAGCCATAAATCGGTAAAATGCACGCGGCTAATAAAGCCAAAGTCGAAAGAATAATCTTGCCTGTGATTGAGATTGCAGCAAATTTGCCGAATAGCAAAAGAACCAGGGGCAGCAGGAGCAAAAGAATGAGCACAGTACATTCTGCCAAAACGCGCACAGCGACCATGGTTTTTAAGCGAAAGTAGAGAGGAAATTTGACTTCTAGCGGCTTTGCTGCGAGCTTTTCTTCCGCTATAGACGACGAACTACGGGCGTGCAGAAAATTGCTAAACGCACCTGACAACAGGTTCTTGATTTTGCTCTTGGAATCATCAGGCTCACTCATACCTGTGATTTTGCCAGAACTTAGCGCACTTAGCGAGCATATTTATTACCAGCTCTCTACATCCTCGCAATTTAGCGCCCTAGCTTTACTTTTAATAACCTCAAAAGTGGCAGCTGCAGTTGAACCAGTCAGGTCAATGACACTAGGGTCTATAGGTCCTATTTCTTCTACTTCCATTTTCGCGAGCCTTAACCACAACACCTATCTAAGGGTCATATATGTCTAATAACACGAGCTCTCCGCAGCAAACTCTGCGCGTTGAACGAGACTCGATGGGAGAAATGCCGGTACCAGCCAATGCCTATTGGGGTGCCAGCACTCAGCGAGCCGTTCTCAACTTTCCTATCAGCAACCTGCGCTTTAGCCGCTCGATGATCAAGGCTCTCGCTCTGATCAAATTGGCGGCTGCCAAAACCAACGCTGAAAACGGAGATTTACCCAAAACCATTGCCGATGCCATTGCCACTGCAGCTCAAGAAGTAGCAGACGGAGCATTGGACGAACACTTCGTCGTCGACATCTTTCAAACTGGCTCGGGTACCTCCACCAACATGAACGCCAATGAGGTAATTGCTCGGCGAGCAAGCCAACACTTGGTCGACAGTAAGAGCAAGATTCACCCCAACGATCACGTCAACATGGGGCAATCCTCCAACGACGTCATCCCCACGGCCATTCACTTAGCGGCCTTACTCGACATCAAAGAGCGGCTCCTGCCAGCTCTGAAAGAATTGTCTCGCTGCCTGGGTCGCAAGGCAAAGCAGTTCGACAAAGTGATCAAAACGGGCCGCACCCACTTGCAGGATGCAACCCCCATCACCCTCGGCCAAGAATTTCTCGGCTACAAAGGCCAGGTCGACAACGCCATCAAACGCCTGCGCTATGCCCAAGGCCGCTTGTCGCAAGTCGCTCTCGGTGGCACCGCTGTTGGTACCGGTATCAACACGAAAGCTGGCTTTGCCAAAGCAACTTTGGCTGAACTCTCTCTCCTGACTGGCGTCAAGGTAAAAGAGACCAGCAACCACTTTCAGGCCCAGTCTAGCATTGACGAAATTGTCGATTGCAGTGGCGTTCTCAAAACAATCGCTACCAGCATCTACAAGATTGCCAACGATGTTCGCTGGATGGGGAGTGGCCCAAGAGCTGGTCTGGCTGAGCTGCTTTTACCAGCGGTCCAACCGGGAAGCTCAATCATGCCTGGCAAAGTCAATCCAGTTATTTGCGAGTCGACCATGCAGGTCTGCTTCAAGGTAATTGGTAACGATGCCACAGTGACCCTGGCCAGCCAAGCCAGCTCATTCGAACTCAATGTGGCACTGCCAGTGGCAGCCCATTGCTTGCTCGAGTCGATTACGCTGCTTGCAGCGGCCAGTGCCAATTTAAGCGGCAATTGCTTGAAAGGCCTGAAAGCTACGGCTAACGGCCCAGCACTGGTGGAACGCGGGCTGGCTCTTTGCACGGCTCTGGCTCCCGTTGTAGGCTACGATCTTGCTGCTGAAATTGCCAAAGAGGCAGCTCAGTCTGGTGAGACTATTCTGCTCGTGGCCCAGCGCAAGACCTCTCTTTCAGTCGAGGAATTGAAGAGGTTACTGGATCCCTTTGCGATGACTAAACCCGGCGCCAAGGGTTCGGAATAGCAACACGAAAAGCAGCACGAATAGCAGCACGAGCTTAACCTGCCCCCAAGCGACCTTGGCTGGCTATTCAAAACATTGAGAAAGAGGGAAGCAGCAAGTGCTGCTTCCCTCTTTCCTTTTTTCGACTCCTGCAGGCGGAAGACTGTACTAACAAAGCCGGAAAAGCCATTGCCTTCGTGGCAAAAAAACATTTTTCCCTCCTCCAGCTTTTCCTTTTTAAATTTTCTACTACATTTTTTAGTATTACAAATATTAGTGACAAAAATGGCAGCGAATTTCCCAGACCCAGGGCCAAACTCAGGCCTTGTTTCGGCATCAGAGGGAAAGTGTTGCATCAAGTGCTGCCTCAAGTGCTGCCTCAAGCACTGCCTCAGGTGCTGCATCAGTTGAATCTGAGTCAGAGCTAAATCGACAGTTGAAGAGAACGTCGAAAGCACTCGTCAGCTTTCCTATAATAACTTTTTTCACTGTAAATCAAGGCCATCCTCTTAAAAAGAGGCACTAAATATGGTGCAGCCAAACCCGTCTGTTGCGAAACTATTTTGACCGCCTGCTTTAGCAATGGCAGCGCTCGTTCCGGGAAGTCCTCCTGACAGTAGCTATCGGCCAAACTGCTGACACAGCTAACAAAAATCTGGCAATCCAGATTTTCTACAGTGGCGTAGATTCGCACAGCTCTGCGCATAAGCTGCTGCGCCTCGGCGCGCTGAGACCGTTGTGGCAAAAGGGCAAGGGCCAGTGCAAATGCACTGTTAGCCTCGTGCATAGGTTCTAGCACTTGAACAGAAGCGACTATAAGTGATTCTCGAAACATTGCTTCGGCAGTTAAGGAATCTCCAGAAGCCAAAGCGGCCTCGCCTACTTGAAAATAGTTTGACCAGATAGCTTGATGTACTGCAATCATAGCGCTTCCCCTTCTAAATACAGGTACTAACACATCGAGCGAACGAGCTTCGATAGCGCTTGTAATGCCACTTTAGAAAGCCGCTAACAAAAAAGCTCTGTGCAATTGCACAGAGCTTCTGGAGAAATAGATTTTAGCTTAGCAGCAGCTTTGCCGAGAAAAAAAACTGAAGCAAAGTTTAGTAGTGCAAATTACCCCAAACCGCCTCTAGTGAGGCCATCTGCCTTGTAAGATACTGCTTCTCCCGTGAATTAGGAGAGCAATATGACTGCCAATAGAGACGCCAATAATTACTGTAAGCTTTCTGCCTACCGCTGTTGGCCTCGCTACTCAAGACTTCTTCGCCGACAATAAACGTATAGGGTTTCATTGTACAAACACCACCATCGCACTCGGCAGCACTGGCAAAATCTTCTCTGCGAGTGCCCGGACCGCGCTCTACCCAGACTTTGTCCAGCCTCGAACGAGTGAGGGGGTGCAATTCGTCTATGGCAATTGAAAAAACATCATCGTCGCGACGGAGACCTTCGGGGTGAAGCTCAAGAGTACAGTCATCGGGCAAGGGTTCGCGGTGACCAAGTACCTGACCATCGGCACCAGTGGCGACAACGTGACCAGGAAACGATGTAAGCAATCTATCAAACAAGGCCTGGCGAATTTTCTTCCACAGCCTAAGGGTTAAATCTAGCTCGCCAGACTCGGCTGCATCTAGGGCATGACAGACAGTCTTCAGAGAATTTGCAACTTGGTGAAGGTCATTAGTACCTTCGGTCAGGGTCTGTCTATAAAACTCATAGGCTTTATCTAGAGCAACCCGATCTCGTCTATCTGCCTTTTCCATAGATACCCCCGGTTTCCCTATGACTCCATTTGCATATATACCCGCTTGTTAGTGTCTTTCATCGATAAATTCTTACGCCAATAATTAATGCGGCACTGCGTAAGCTCTTTGCCAAATCGGCTATTTTTGCCGCACATCCAGCATTTCTGACATATCGTCGGCTAAACCACTGACGCCACGACTGATGTACTGACTATTAATTGGTCCCGCATCTTTTAACTTAGGCGGTGGTCGAAAATAATTACTATCGGCAATGGTCTCAAGGCGACTGGAGATAGTGCGAATAATCCAAGCCTGCTCTTCTCTCTTGCCCACTCGGATAGTACTCATTAGTGAAATCGGCAGGCCTTTGAGCAGAGGTAAATTCATATAACGCTCTACGATAGCCGCGACTGGCGTATCTTGAAAATAATCGCGGGTATTGAGGTCGTAGCGAAGGACATCACTTTTTTCGGTCCAGCCGCTCCAACCACTAGAAGTCACTCCAGGGCCCGGAAACTGATACTGATACTTAGTGCCCTGGCTATCAGGCACTACTATTGTTTTCAGTGGAGTTTTGAAATTGGCCGTGCCACCAGCCATACGAAACGAGGGCATATAAAATTTCTTCCACTGAGCCAGACTTAAATGAGCGACTTCTTTAGCGTCGGCTCGCACCGCGTATACCTGCCAATCTGGTGCAGCGCTGAACAACTCATAGCCACCCTTGAAGCTTTTCAGGCGAACGCCCTGGGCTGAAGCAATTACTTCAAACTTGCCGTCTACACTTGATTCTTGCAGCAGGCGCACGGCCGCAATATTCTTTGCCGCGGTCTTGGGCCGGCTCTTCTCATTGCCAGTATCTTTGGCGACAGCCGCACTCAGCATTGCCAACTGGCAATGTAGCAAAAGAGCCGATGGTATCAGCCCAGAACAAAGAAAAGGTTTAATCCGACGCCACTGAAACAAGACAGCCACCAAAGATAATTCATTGAGTGCCAGTAACTTACCCTGAGCAATTTTCACTCAAACACTATATACAATAATAGGGTCAGTAAAAAAGAAAAGTGAAAAAAGAAAAAACCATGGGGAGCTGTTAGACAGCCAATCCCCATGGTTCAAGTATTACACTTCTAGTAACTGCGGTTTCTACTTACCGCTACCCGCCAGCTTGCAGGGCTCGCCTAGTTGCTCAGGCCGAGAAGCTGCGGCAAAGTGACGCCATCAACTTCAGCAAAGAATGCCAGACCGACAGCCAGAGCGATACCACCCCCCCAATAGACGGCCTTAAGCAGCGGGTGCATCTTGTTGTTCTTACGATACTCACGCTCCCGCCGCTTGACCGACTCGAAGAAGAGCTGCTGCTCGGTCTTGCCGAAGTTGCGAGCAGCCTCTTCGGCCTTGATGGCATCCTCGGCTCGCTTGATCGCAGCACGCTCTTCTGCCTGGCGATTCAGTTCGCCAATGAAGGCGTCACAGCTAGCAGCAGCCTGAGCACTGATTTCGTCCATACGAGCGTTGAACTCGGCCAGCGAAGCCGTATTGTACACCGCCATTTCCGAACGCAGCTGCTCACGAGCGGCAGTACCGGCCTCGCGAATCATGGCACAAGCAGCCTGGAAACGAGGATTGTCTTCAATGATGCGGTGGCACAGGTGGTGCATGGCGTGTGCGCTGAGGTTCTCCGGAGTCATCTCGAACAGGTGGCGCTGCTTGAGAAAGTCGAAAAACGCATCTTCGCTCAATCCGGCAATGATGAGAACCTCATCGGGCCGGGCCTCACGCAGACGCTCGCAGGTGGCACGCACAATGAAGTCGGTCAGGGCTTCGAAGTAAGGCTGCATGGCAAGACGCTCAGCATCCACCGGCAGGGTGTGATAAACGTAAGCAGACGGACGCGGAGCCTTGAGCTGGCGAATAAGGCGCCGGCGGTAGACCACATCATCGAGCTGAGCAGCGTCAAAGGTGATTTCCTTGGGCTTGAAGTTCGACTTCTCCCGCACAGTAAGAAGGCTGAACTTCTTCAGGTACTCGCGCAGCGTTACCAGGAAGCTATCATCCGACCGGGCCTTGCTGAGAAGGCCGTTATAGAGGCGATGGAAGACGGGTGCAAGCTTCTTCTCGATGGCGCTGATATCGACAGAATTGGTGTTGGTGGCGGCGGCGACGGAGGTATTGATGGTGTTGTTGGTCGCGGTCATGGGAATCCTCATGGAGTTCGCTGTTGCATTAGCTCTAGTCGCTCCTATAACGACCAGAGGAGATGGCTGCAGTAAAGCAGTTAGTGGATAGGAGAACCCGCAGTGTCCTGCGAGGTCTAGTTGCTGAAGTGTTACGGTTAGACCGCCTTGAAGCAGCCTAACCGGCGACTAATCGGTAGTTGGTCAGTGCTTCTTGGCCCCTTGTTGAAAGGCGTAACGATTGACCCAGGCCACGGCAACCGTCGAGACTACAATCACCAAGTGAACTGCGATCAACTTGGTGAGGTAGTCGAAACTTGCGCTGTCTGCCTTAACGAACGCCTCAAGCAAGTGGATGCTAGAAACGCCAAGCATCGACATGCTCATTTTCACTTTCAGCGCACCGGGGTCGATATGGCCAAGCCAAGCCAGTCGGGGCAAGCGACTCGGCTCGGGGTGATCGACGTCGCCAGCAGACTTACTGAAATCACCGATGAACAAGACATAGCCGCCAATCATGATCATTACAATCAGATGGCTAACCATGACGATGTCGAGTAGGTGTAGCACTGATATCAACACCTCAGTGTTGCTGTAAGAGACAGAGTTCCAAGCCAGGTCAGCAGCCTGCACGATGAAACGCACAGAGTACACAAGCAAGGCCACACTCAGACCCAGGTACATCGGCAGCAGCAAGAACCTGCCACCGAAGACGATTTGTTCGAGAATTCGACTATGTTTCATTCTTTGCCCAGGTTAGTGACGACCGATTGCGTCGATAACTTGCTCGACCCGCAACCAGGCGTCACGGTTACTCTCTTTAATCGCCTCTCGCAAGACGATATCAACGACTGCCGGAGCAGTCAGTTCGTTGACCCAGAGCGTGCTGATGCAGGAGAAAAGCTGCTCAGCAGTAAGCGTCTTCAAAACCACCTCATGGCCGGCCTTAAGGTCGCGGCGCATCAGGTAATAGAGATTGTCTGCCACCACATCGACAACCTGTTGACGCAAATTGGCGTCGGCCAGCAACGCCTCGCGGTCGAGCGACATGGCCGTGCGCACATAAGGAAACTTGCTCCAGAGCACGGGCGTCACCAGAGTGGCCAGGTCGAGCCGTCGCAGGTGCTTACTAAGACTTTCGAAAGCTGCTGGGTGAGAAAGTCTCAAATCAATTAATTGAGTGACCAATTGTTTGATGACAGCCGGAAATTTATTACTTGCAAAATCGTTCATTGTGTAGTCCTCGAAAAATGAGGTTAGCGAAAGCAGCGCTTAGCTTGAATGCGCTTGATGCGCTGCTCCAGATGAAAAGCTACCGTAGCGTCAGCTCCAGCAGCGCGTTCTTTGAGCCAATCAGCCACAAAGGTCAAATCGTGCTCGATGCCGGGATAATCAGGACCGCCGAAACGACCAAGAAGTTCAAGTGCTCGGGCTCGCCTGCGCAGCTCGTAGGCAAACTCAGGTCGGCCGAACTTGCCGTAAAAATCGGCCAAAGCTCTGAGATCTCGCGACAAATACGGGCTATCAGAACCCAATCCTTCCTTACCAATAACCACGGCCAGCACGAGCTCGGCGTGACTTTGGTGCCGCTCAACAGCAGCCTGGTTTTTTGCAAGCTTGGCGACAGCAACGATTTTACTGAGCTCTGTATAAAGCTCATCACTCGCGCTGGCGGTTGAACCCACACTTGAACTCTCACTAGAGCGAACATCGAGCAAGAGCGTCAAGCGTTTCTCCAAACTTGCAAGACTCTCATCGTAACGATGCTCAGACTGAAGAATGGTAGCCTGGAGGGCAAGATGAGAAAGCCTGAGTGCGGCAGTGTCCGCCGATTTCTCAAGAATCTCAAGTACCTTACTTAAGCCATCGAGAGCTTCGACCGACCGGCCGTTCCTATAATGAAGATCAACCAGTCCAGCGAGTACCTCCGCGTAGCGTCGGTCTTCCTCGGGGTAGTTGTGTTTGACCAAGCGCAGAGCATACCGATACCACTGCTCAGCCTCGGTGTAATGCCTCTTCTCGGTCAGAAGTTCGGCCAAGCCGACAACGTTGCGTACACGGTTGAATGAATCTGCACCGTAGATGTTGCGGTCACTCTTTATAAAGGAACGAAGGAAAAATTCACTTCTCTCTTCCGGCCCCATCGATTTTGGATCTTTATAAGAGAATGCCGACTTGAACACAGTGAAAACCACTGAGCCAGTCGGTTCATACCACGGATCGCGCCATTTTTTGTACAGCTCGATAACGACAAGAATAGCAATGCCATAAGAAGACATATCGTCGACTCCAGTAAAAACGTAAGGTTGATGAAAGACTCTGGCTACTCAAGCAAATTACACTTGAAAGGATAGCGAAAGATTGAGGGACAGCAAGGGTTTCCAGGCTCGACGCCAGGAATAATAAGGACTAGATATAAACCGTATTTGGTACTAAAGAATTTTTTGCCTCCGAGGCGATGCGAAATGGAAAAGAATATGTTTCCAGTTCTACGCTTGTCGCTAGATCACAGTCAAACGGTAGAAAAACATGGCGCTACCCCAAATATCCAATCAATTAGCGTCACTGCAAAAAGCCGCAACCAGCCCCAGATAGAGCAACGCTGAGAGAAAAGAGAAGGCGATCTCGCCCCCAAATGCGGTGGCATGCTACAAACAGCTATTTCCAAGAGCATTAATTGCTCCAATATTCAGCTGGCGCACCCTGCGCTCACACTTTCATCAAACCGTCAAAGCAGCTACTGGCAAGCGTATGCAGCTCAATAGCATATACACACCTGCGCTAAACCGAAAGCGCAGCGAAAGAATTAGCGCTACCATATACGCCACCACAAGCGCTATCGCATACGCCACCACAACCACATGCAAAGAGCAAGCACAGAGGCACAGCACAACAGCCGCAAAAACCCCAAAACGCTGACAGCACGAGCACTTCGAGACAGCCACTTCGCACAAAAAGCATTTTATAAACGTATTAAACAGACTACAAGAGCAGCCGCGTTTTGATAAAAACGCGGCGCACAAAGACCACCACCAATAGTACCAAGTAAAAAGGCACTATCAGAAGCCATCAACAAGCAAGAAAAAATAGACACCACTTATGGTATCAAACAATGCCTGACTGTTAGATGGAGCATTTGATTACGGCAAAAATACTAAATGGCCGTTAAAGCCGTAATAATGCTTTGGCAAGTGAAAGCATCACTGCTTTGATTCTTTTTTTTCGGAACGAGAAACTAGAGCATTTCAGTTTCAGGTTCATGTGTTTCGACAGGCAGGCCCTTTGTATGGGATTCCGGACTAAAGGGTAGAGTGCCTCATGACGAAACATGGTAAGCAGATTAGACCCATTTTCCTTCAACGACCTTGCTAGGTAAACAAATCTGGCAAAGGCATACCAGTGCTGCCTTCTAAGTGGTCGCTATGGCTAGCTCGCGCGACCACTCGACAAGCCAAACTGGCCAACAAAGCCGCTTATGCGGCGATTCCACAGATACACCAATGGAATATACCGGCAAAAGGCTTTGTAATAGTCGCGTAACATTAACCACTCTTCAAGACAGGCACTGACATAAAGCGGCCTAACACTTGAATTCAAGAGCCCGGTTTAATAGGGTCAGATATTCTTTCATCACTCTTTCACCAAAGCAGTTACCCAGCCAAATATCCGCTCCAGCAACCCACCGCCGCCACTACCTTCTCGATCTGGGGAGGTTCATGTTTGTGGTGGTCACTTGTCGCGGCAACAAAGCACGGGAAACAGCTCTGGATAATCCTCCGGCCACCAAGGCTAACAAAGGAAATCATATGCTCTGGCTCATTGCCATCGCCGTTGTCGCCATCATTGTCGCACCGGTACTCCTCGACCCCAACCGCAGCCGTCGCCGCAACGCCAACACCGCCGACAGCCTGATTGCCCAGGCCGGCTCTGAATATCTCCGCGGTCTCAACGATGAAGCTTTCATGCACTACAGGCAGGCCCGCGATATCGCTCGCGCCAACTCTGCATATATGCTCGAAGCTGAAGGCAACTACGGCATGGCTCAGATTTATGAGCGCCGTCGCGACTACAACTCCGCTGCTCAATGCCTGCGCAGCATTCTCGCCACCCGCGCCCACTGGGAGCAGTATCACCCCAACTATGCGGCACTGGTGGAGAGATATCTCAGCGAAATCGAAGCGAAACTCGCTCCTTGAGCGACTTTCCTGTCATTAAAAACTTAGAAAGGAAACCACCATGGAAGCAATTTTTGCAGCGGGACTTCTGGTCACGCTGGCCTATTTCGTCCTCATCATCGTCCTCCTAGTCGCCTGGGTTCAGGGCCTGATTCTGGCCTTTCGCGCCAACATCTTTCTCGGCATCCTCTGCTTGCTTCTGCACATACCGCTTGTGCTGATTGGCTTGATCTACTGGATCTTCGGCTGCGACATTCCCGCCGCAGTGGTGCGCGCGCTACGGAACTAGCCATTTGACGGCTAGGCCTCTTTCACCCATTCAACTACCACTTGGAGAAACAATGAAACCAGGCCTACCCTCTTCCCCAGTCCAAGAAAAATATTTCTATCACGCCATTGATCTAGAGGCGGTAAGCCGTTCTGTGCTGAGACCTCAAGCCGAATTTTCTGACAGCGAATGGGTGCCAGCCTACCAGTGGTTAGAAAAAGAAATCGGCTTCTATCCACTCTTTCTGGCCGTCGGTGACGAAAGTGCCGCTTACGTCACCGGCTATCAAAATCAATGGCGAGTTCATATCGGTGGCTCAATCATTGATGGCAAGTACGTGGCCAGCAAACGCAAGGCTGGAGAGTTTCCCAACGTCGTGCTCCTTGCCTTTCGCCAAGGCGATATCCAGGGCTGCTTTACCGACTACCAGTGGTGGAACATCGTACTGACCGATGTTCTCTGCGGCCGCCCAATTGGCCCGGCATTGTACCGCTACCTCTTCAAGAAATCCTGGTCACGTAGCAAGTGGTTGCGCACAGCCAATGGCGACGGTCACCTGGTGCAAATGCTCGTGCCGGAACTCGACTTAAGCAAGGCTGCGTTCCTTTGGGCACGCAATGAAAGAAGCGCCCAGGCTCTGCGAGCCATGGGTTTTGAAAACGTTTCAGTCAAGCGTCTCAAGCTTGAGCACTAACTGCTTTCACTCCTGCAAGAGTCCCAAAGGCTTTTGCAGGAGTTTCTCTTCTTCTCCCTGCCGACTCTTCAAGACCTTTATCAACTGTTCTGCAAGCTCTCTCTTCAAGACCACTTTCAAAACCTCTCTAAAAAAGCTCTTTAAAAAATTCAGCTAATACTACCTCAAGTAGCACTTGCGAGTAAACGCAGAGAGAAAGAGAGAGAAAGAGAGAGAAAGAGAGAGAAAGAGAGAGAAAGAGAGAGAAAGAGAGAGAAAGAGAGAGAATGACCTAGTTGTGCTCAATCTAAAGGTGTCAGAAATTCTGAAGAATTTCTGACACCTTTAGATTGCGAAATTTCTACCTGTTTGGATTAGCCCATAAGGCCTTGAAGTTTGCGCTCACGCTCACGTTCTCGATCATTTCTACGCTTGCGTGAACGCTTCAGCTCTTCTACCGGCAAGCCCATCTGAATCGACATCGCTTCTAAAATAACATTCTGCGAGCGAGCTTGTGCTCCAGCTCCAGCCAAGGCATCAGCCCAGGCATAACGCACTTTGACTCGATGAGTAGAACAGTGATTGAGTGATTGCTCGAGATCATCAATCTGAAGCAACACTGGTTCAGCAGCTTGAACAGCCGCTCTATGCTCCTTCAAGGCAGCAATCAGTGGCGGATAAGCGGCCAATTGTTTTTCTATTATCGTAAGCTCATCACTACCAGCATTTGGTTCCGCATAGCGCTTACTCAGGGCCAAGAAACTCACTGCTTCTGCGGCGCTACTAGCCGTAATTGACTCCGGCTCTTCCAATAGTTTTTCAACATTGCGCTCAGCTTTTCTGGCATCAATCAATCGTTTAGACAAGGTGTTTTGCAGACTCGTCATCTCTTCTTGCACAATTAGTGAGACCTGTTCATGTTCAGCATCAACAGCAGCTATTAGCTTCTCGTAGGCCGGTTTAAGCTCAGTTAAGACACTCTTCTTATTTGCAGCTGCGGCAAAGCGTTCCACCAGGTCCTGCAGCCTTCCAATAGCAGCCACAGAACTGGCTGCCAAATTCTCTTGCAGTGCAATATCTTGTTGCACTGGCACTGATACCAGATTCGTTGCATTCATATTGGTTGCATCCATATTTGTCGCGTACAACTTGCTCATGTTTCGCCATCCTTCGCCTTAGATGAATTACTCGCCATGGCATTAAGCATCGCGGCGATCATGTGAAAAACCCGTGATAAAACAGCCTTGACAACCACGTAAGGCTACTAAGAAAGGCGTAATAAAACAGAAAAATCATGGGGAAATTCCCACTGCACTGCAATATTTTTCAATTTGCCCCAAACCAATCAAGGTCAACGCTCAGTAACCAAAAGGCTTCAAATCACTAGCACCACTATCGGCCTGACATAGCAGATTCGCGCCGTAATAACTACTGCGAAGGCTTTACTAGTAACAACTCTAAACGGCTGTCACAGCTTTGTTAGCAGTAACGTACTAGATTAGAGGCTCTCTAATTTATAAGCCTTCATGAAAGCAGGAATCAGGCCCTCTAGCTTAATAGTGTTATTAGGTCTTTCTTTCCTCCCCCTCCCTCGCAAAATACCTCCAAAACAAAAGCCTTTGAACTTAAACCCCGAATTTTTTTCACAGCTTGTGATCGGGATGTTTACGGCTTAGTAGCAGAGGTGAAGGAAAACGCGAGGGGTTCATCGACGTCAAAATACGGAGCATGCCATGCATCAGCCCCCAATCAAAGCAGCACCCAATGTCACTTCTTCCGCTGCCACCGCCTTCAACCCCAAAGACGCCGTCTTCCTCTTCCCCGAAGCCTATCAAGCCTTCGCTGGCTCCGCCCATGGCGACCTCAGTTCCAGCCAACGAGAAGCCATGCGCGCCCTCCTCGGCGGCAAAGGCGCAGGCTTGGCCGAGATGACCGCCAGCGGCGTCAGCGTTCCTCCCGGCCTCACCATCACCACCGAGACCTGCCGGGCTTACTACACTGGTGGATCCAAGCTGCCCGATGGTCTTTTCGAGCAGGTACTGGTCAAACTGGCAGACGTGGAAGTCGCCCTCGACCGCCGCCTCGGTGATGTCAAAAAGCCGCTTCTGCTCTCCGTTCGCTCCGGCGCCAAGTTCTCTATGCCGGGCATGATGGACACCATCCTCAACCTTGGCCTCAATGACACCACCGTCAAGGCCCTGGCCAAAGCCACCGACAATCCGCGCTTCGCCTGGGACAGCTACCGCCGCTTCATCCAGATGTACGGCAATGTCGTGCTCGACATCTCGAAGGAGAGCTTCGAGCACCTGCTGCAAGAGCTGAAGAACGCCAGCGGCGTCCGGCAAGACAACGAGCTGACCGCCACCAACCTGAAAGAACTGGTGCGGCGTTACAAAGAACTGGTGCTCAAGGAAACGGGCACCCCCTTCCCCTCCGACACCAGCAAACAGCTCTACGGTGCCGTAGAAGCGGTGTTCCGCTCCTGGAACAACCCCCGTGCCATCTACTACCGCAACCTCAACAAGATTGACCACAATCTGGGCACCGCGGTAACCGTGCAGTCGATGGTCTTCGGCAACCTCGACGACCAGTCGGCCACTGGCGTTTGCTTCACCCGCAATCCCAGCACCGGCGAGAAGACCCTGTACGGCGAATACTTGGTGCGTGCTCAAGGCGAGGACGTCGTCGCCGGCATTCGCACCCCCAAGAAAATTGCCGAGATGGCTGTCGAGCTGCCGTCGGTTCACGACGAGCTTGTGGCCACTGTCGCCCGTCTGGAGGACCACTACGGCGACATGCAAGACATCGAGTTCACTGTCGAAAGCGGCAAGCTCTACATCTTGCAGACCCGCACCGGCAAGCGCACGGCCGAAGCCGCTGTTCGCGTCGCTGTCGAGCTGTCCGAAGAAGGCATCTTGAGCCGCAGCGCCGCCCTCATGCGTGTCGATCCGCTCCAGCTCAACCAGCTGCTCCTGCCTAGCTTCCACGACGAAGAGAAAGATGCAGCCAAGAAGGCCGGCCGCTTGCTCGCCACTGGTCTCAACGCTTCGCCTGGCGCAGCCATCGGCGAAATCGTCTTCGACCCCAACGAGGCCGAAAAGCGCGGCAGTGCCGGTGAGAAGGTCATTCTTGTGCGGGTCGAGACCTGCCCCGATGACATTCACGGCATCGTCCCGGCCCAGGGCATCATCACCAGCCGCGGTGGCATGACCAGTCACGCGGCCGTGGTGGCACGCGGCATGGGCAAGCCCTGTGTCGCCGGCTGCGAGTCGTTCCGCATCGACCTCGACAAAGAGTTGGTGCAGGTGGCAGGACAAACCTTGAAGAAGGGCGATGTCATTTCCATCGACGGCTCCACCGGTGAAATCTATGTCGGCGCCATTGCCACTCGCCAGGTTGGCCTATCTGAGCAGTTCCAAAAACTGCTTGCATGGGCCGATCTGGAGCGCAAACTCGATGTGCGCGCCAACGCCGATACCCCGCAAGATGCTCGTGTTGCCCGCCAGTTCGGCGCTCAGGGCATCGGCCTCTGCCGCACCGAGCACATGTTCATGAGCCAAGATCGTCTGCCGGTGGTGCAAGAGATGATTCTGGCAACCAGTCTGGCCGATCGGCAAACGGCTCTCAACAAGCTCTTGCCCATGCAGCGCGAAGACTTCGCTGGCCTCTTCACCGCCATGAACGGCCTGCCGGTCACCATCCGCCTGCTCGACCCGCCGCTCCATGAGTTCCTGCCCAAGCTGGAGGAACTGGTGGCCGAAGTGGCGACTCTCAAGGCCAATGCCAAGAACCGTGCTCACCAAGCACGCTTCAAGGTGACCAAGGCCCGTGAAGCCAAGGCTCTGGCAGCCCAAGAAGGCCTCCTGGCCAAGGTGCATGAACTGCACGAAACCAACCCCATGATGGGCTTGCGCGGCTGCCGCCTCGGCCTGGTTTACCCTGAAATCAATGTCATGCAGGTGCGGGCCATTTTCGAAGCAGCGATTGCGGTGAAGGCGCAAGGGGTGGTGGTCGAACCGGAAATCATGATTCCGCTGATTGGTCATGTGGAAGAACTGAAGGCTGCTCGTGAAGTGCTGGAACGTGTTGCCCGCGAAGTCATGGCTGAAGCCGGCGAGACCGTCAACTACAAGTTCGGCACCATGATCGAGATTCCCCGTGCTGCCCTCACTGCCGAGGAAATCGCGCAGTACGCCGAGTTCTTCAGCTTTGGCACCAACGACCTCACCCAGATGACGTTCGGCTACAGCCGTGACGACGCTGAAGGCAAGTTCCTGCAGCACTATCTCGGTGGCGTCGAAGTCAACGGCGAAAAGCGCAAGATTCTCGAAGACAATCCCTTTGCCATCCTCGACCGCAAGGGCGTGGGCAAGCTGATGCGCATGGCCGTCGAAGATGGTCGCAGCCAGCGCCCCGATATCAAGCTGGGCATCTGCGGCGAACACGGTGGTGACCCGAGCTCCATTGCTTTCGCTCACAAGCTCGGCCTCACCTATGTCAGCTGCTCGCCCTATCGCGTTCCCGTAGCGCGACTGGCTGCAGCCCAGGCGACCATCGTCGAGATGGCCGAGAAAGCCGGAGCAAGTACCGCTCAGCGTGACAAGTAAGCGCAGCAAATAAGCGCAACAATCAAAAATAAGCGTTAGCCTAGTCTCTCGCGAAAGGACTCGATGGCCTGAAATCCGTGTAATTCTACACATGATTTCAGGCCATCTTTTTTTGCTTGATACCACCGGCGATATCTAAGCTTTTTCAAAAACCACATTTGTACTACTTTGCATAGTATAAATACAAAAAGAGATAATACAAGGAGGATGTCAAAAGATTAGTTGAAATAAGTGATGAACCTGACTGTGGGCTGCGACTGGTATCGTTCTAGTTGCTTAATCCACAAACAATAAAAGCGCTT
>Ga0209480_10000236_pt1 | contig 48687 bp, 41 predicted proteins | sample JI61114C2DNA_FD_187501 | JGI IMG/M metagenome (GOLD analysis project Ga0209480, IMG submission 187501) | Wastewater effluent complex algal communities from Wisconsin, to seasonally profile nutrient transformation and Carbon sequestration -... | ecosystem: Engineered > WWTP > Effluent > Algae...
AAAATAAAAGGGAAATATCTTCAATTATATCTAAATGAGTTTGTTTACAAGCTAAATAGAAGGTATTTTGAAGAAAAACTCTTCGACAGATTAGTAATTGCTGGAATTACAGGGTTATGACAAAAAATGGACAATCAAAAAAATAAATCTAATTTAGATTATCAATAAAAATTTCAAAATAGTTGTCATTTTGCTAATCGTTGCTTTTCTTGTTAATTAATGGCAAGAGAAAACGGTTCATACGAGTAAATTTAGGGGTTTTGTTTCCTCATTTAAAGAAAAAAATATTTTAATTGAAGTGTTTTCTGTTTTTAGATTCTTATAAATTCAAGTATTTTTTTAATTACTCTATCATCACCAAGAATTTTGCGATGACCTAATCCTTCGGTTATTACAATTTCTGATTTTTTTAAGTGTTTTTGAATGTGATAAGCAGCTTTTACAGAAATATCATAGTCATCTTTATCATGAATAATTAAAACTGGAATATTCGTTTTTTCGGCTGCTTTGTAAGCGGAATAATCATTCAACTTTTCGCCAAATTTAGTTTCAAAATAGTTTCTTAATTTGATTCCATATTCTGATTTTAGTTTTAAATTATTGATGAAATCGTCAATAATATCCTGAATTATATCACCACTTCCAATAATTACCGCTTTTTTAATCTTAAGATCTTTTTTAATCGCATTTAAAATCGACATACCACCAAGTGAATGACCAATGGCAAATTCAAATGAACCATATTGTTTTTCTAATTCTAAAATTGAAGCAATAAATTCAATCATTATAGAAGAATTTCCTTTTGATTTTCCATGTGCTGGTGCATCAAAACTAATAGTCATATACCCTATTTTTACTAATTCATCAGCAATTTTAACCAATTGTGTTCCTCTACCAGACCAACCATGTACTAAAAGAATTTTTTTGTCACTTTTGCCATATTCATAAACAACAATTTTTTTTTTAATTTCGGTAATCGTAATTATTTTTTGAATACTTTCTCGCTCCATAACGTGTTCGCGTTTTGGAATTTTATGTTTTATAGGGGTAGTGAATAATTTTGCAGCAAAAAGTGTAGTTAATTTTGAAGAAAAAATAGATAAAAATTTCGCAATAAATAAGATGATTTTTGGAATTTCAATACTTTGAGCAGATTTTTTTTTTCTTTTAGACATTTTTTTAAAAATTTAGTGCAATTTACAACTTATCTAAAAATCTAAATTAAATTGCGATAATAAAAATATAATTAAAAAAATGGTATAAAAATTTGAGGTATGTATAATTTCACAATTTTAAAAAAGTGTAAATTTGTAAAAAAAAATATTCTTATGAAATTAAAAGTAAAAAATTTAGCAATATTATCAATTGTTTTGATAGTGTCTTGTGCTAAAAATCCTTTCACAGGAAAAAGCACTATGGCTTTTGTTCCAAATAGTCAGATTTTTCCATCTGCTTTTCAGCAATATGGTCAGTTTTTGTCTGAAAACAAAGTTGTAATAGGAACTTCTGATGCTAAAAGAATTGAAACTATTGGAATGAAAATAAGAACCGCAGCAGAACGTTGGTTAAATGCAAATAATCATTCAGATTATTTAGAAGGTTATGCTTGGGAATACAAATTAGTTGAAAGTAAAGAACTAAATGCATGGTGCATGCCAGGTGGTAAAATTGTTTTTTATACGGGTATTTTACCAATTTGTAAAGATGATGCAGGAATTGCAGCTGTAATGGGTCACGAAGTTGCTCACGCATTAGCAAATCATGGGCAACAAAGAATGAGTGCTGGTCTCTTGCAACAATTAGGAGCAGTTGGTACTCAGGTAGCTATAGGTAACAAAGATTCACAAACTCAAGCTTTAGTAATGCAAGCATATGGTGTGGGGTCGCAAGTAGGAGGCATGCTACCTTTTAGCAGATCACATGAAAGTGAAGCAGATATGATTGGTTTAACATTAATGGCTATTGCAGGTTATGATCCAATTAATGCAGTTAAAGTTTGGGAAAGAATGTCTACTATTTCAAATGGTCAAGCTCCACCTGAAATTTTAAGCACCCACCCAAGTAATGAGACTAGAATAAAAGAGTTAACGTCTTTAGTACCGAAAGCAAAAGTTGAAGCTGCTAAATTTGGAGTTACTTTTAAATAATTAAATAAAATATTATATTTGAATCTCGACTTAATCTAGTCGGGATTTTTTAATTTATGAAAAATTTAGAAAAAGGAAGTTCAAAGTTACTTAATGCTTGGGCGTTTTACGATTGGGCAAATTCGGTTTACACATTAGTTATTGCATCAACAATTTTCCCAATTTATTATGGAGCATTATTTCGTCAAAAGAATATTGATGAGGTGGTACTTTTTGGTTTTACAATTAACAATGAAGCTTTAATACCATATATAACGGCTGTTGGATTTTTAATTATTGCTTTCATCTCACCCTTGTTGTCCGGAATTGCTGATTACATGGGAAACAAAAAGTTTTTTCTAAAACTTTTTTGTTATATAGGTGCTATTTCTTGCATGTCTTTATATTTTTTTGATATAGACGAAGATAAAATTGTTTTGAGTTTGATTTCGTATTTGTTTGCGCTTATTGGTTTTTGGGGAAGCTTGGTGTTTTACAACTCGTATTTACCAGATATCGCTCATAAAGATCAACAAGATAAAATCAGTGCTAAAGGGTTTAGTTTAGGATACATTGGAAGTGTTGTTTTATTATTGATTTGCTTAGCAATGGTATTATTGTCTGAAGAAGCTAAAGCAATGCAAATGATGCGTTATTCTTTTTTATTGGTTGGAATTTGGTGGATAGGATTTAGTCAGTACACCTACTATTACTTACCAAATAATAAAAATGATAATAAACTACATAAAAATGTAATTTTTAATGGATTTAGAGAATTGCTAAAAGTTTGGCAACAAATCAAAAGTATACTTCATTTAAAGAGGTATTTAGCTGCTTTTTTCGTGTACAGTATGGCAGTACAAACTATTATGATTATTGCTGCATATTTTGGAGAAAAAGAGGTGCAATGGGGAAATGATAATAAAAGAACAACGGGATTAATTATTAGTATTTTAGTAATTCAATTGGTGGCAGTTTTTGGCGCTTGGATTGCTTCTAAATTGGTTGAAAAATTCGGAAATATTAAAGTATTAATGTTTTTAAATTTTTTATGGATATTAATATGCGCCTTTGCTTATTTTGTAGTTACTCCTAATGATTTTTACATTACAGCTTTTTTTGTAGGATTGGTAATGGGGGGAATTCAGTCTTTATCGCGTTCAACATATTCTAAGTTTATTCCTTTAGATACAAACGACACCACATCATTTTTTAGTTTTTACGATGTAGCTGAAAAAGTTGGAATTGTAATAGGCATGTTAACATATGGTTATATTGCAGATATTACAGGTAAAATTCAAAATGCTATCCTGTTTTTAATATTATTTTTTATTATAGGACTACTTTTATTACTTAGAGTACCTAAAAATTAAATTTAATTATTATATTTGTATATATAAACTAAAATTCAATGTATGAAAAATATAAAATCAATTTTAACTTTTTTTGTTTTAACTTTAATTTTTACAGCTGTTTCATGTGATAATGAACCCGTGGATTCATTAATTTCTGGAAGTTCAAATGTTATAGGAACATATTATATGACGGCATATAATTCTTCTATTTTAACTGATTTGGATGATGATGGAATAGAATCGACCAATCAAATGGATGAAACAAATTGTTATACGGGAAGTTTTATTACATTGAAAATTGATGGTACATTTATTGCTAGTAATAAAGGACCATATATAAATAGCGATGGAGGTATTTCAACAATTGAATGTTTTAATGACGGTGATTATTCAGGGACTTGGACTTTATCAGGGACTCAATTAACAATGGTATATTTATATTGGGGTGTAGAAGTTACAGACGTCGTAACTTTATCTAATAATACAATAGTTTCTTCCGTAGAAGATGGAGAAGTTATTGGAATTACATCAGGAGGAGAGTATGAATATTTAACTTCAAATATTCAAATTGTTTATACGAAATAAACAATATAAAAATAGAAATTTTAATCATGTCCCGAATAGTTCGGGATTTTTTTGTGGCATACATCTTGAGCTAGTATTTTTGAAATTGCTGTTTAAAATTGCTTTATGATTTGATTATCAGTAAAATAATCTCGTTATTCGTAACCTTAAATAGTTTTCATAAATTAATTTACTGACAAAAATACCATATTAATACGTATGCCACATCACAAAATATTAGCCCTTGACAATTTGTCACTTCAGGAAATGGATTCAGATTCAGAATTGATTCCGTTAATGACCCCTGAAGATGAAGAAGAAATGAATAAAGAAGAATTGCCAAAAGATATTGCAATTTTACCGTTACGAAATACTGTTTTATTTCCGGGTGTTGTAATTCCTATTACCGCAGGAAGGGATAAATCTATAAAGTTAATTAATGATGCCAATTCCAAAGGAAAAATTATTGGTGTTGTGGCTCAAATTGATGAAAACGAAGAAGACCCATCGCCAAATGATGTGCATCATATTGGGACAGTAGCTCGAATCATGCGTGTTTTGAAAATGCCTGATGGAAGTACAACCGTAATTCTTCAAGGTAAAAAACGCTTTGAGATTGAGGCGTTTACACAAGAAGAACCTTATCTTAAAGCAACCATCGAAGAGGTTTCCGAGGAACGTCCTAATGTAAAAGATGTAGAGTTTAAAACTATTGTAGAGTCAATCAAAGAATTAGCAATTCAAATTATTAAGGAAAGCCCAAATATTCCTACAGAAGCAACTTTTGCCATTAAAAACATTGAAAGTAATCCGTTTTTAATCAATTTTGTTTCTTCTAATATGAATCTTTCTGTTGAAGATAAACAACAATTATTATCAATAAAAAATCTAAAAGATAGAGCGTTAGAAACATTACGTTTTATGAATTTAGAGCTTCAAAAATTAGAAGTTCGAAACGATATTCAATCAAAAGTTCGTTTTGATTTAGATCAGCAGCAACGCGAATATTTTTTACAGCAACAAATGAAAACTATTCAAGAAGAATTGGGTGGTGTTTCGTATGAAGCCGAAATTGAAGAAATGCATGCCAAAGGTTTAAAGAAAAAATGGGACGAAAAAACAGCAAAACATTTCGAAAAGGAATTATCAAAATTACAACGAACCAATCCAAATTCACCTGATTTTGGAATTCAACGTAATTATATTGAGTTGTTTTTAGAATTGCCTTGGAACGAATTTACCAAAGATAATTTCGATTTAAAACGCGCTCAAAAAATTCTAGATAGAGACCATTACGGATTGGAAGAAGTAAAAAAACGTATCATTGAACATCTAGCGGTTTTAAAATTGCGAAACGATATGAAATCACCAATCCTTTGTTTATACGGACCTCCAGGCGTAGGAAAAACATCAATCGGAAAGTCGATTGCCGAAGCACTAGGTAGAGAATACATTAGAATGTCGCTTGGAGGTTTACGTGACGAAGCAGAAATTCGTGGTCACCGAAAAACCTATATTGGTGCGATGCCAGGGCGAATTTTGCAAAACATCAAAAAAGCAAAAACATCAAATCCGGTGTTTGTTTTAGACGAAATCGATAAATTATCTACGAGTCATAATGGCGATCCATCTTCGGCTTTATTAGAAGTTTTAGATCCAGAACAAAACAAAGAATTCCATGATAATTTCTTGGAATTAGGGTACGATTTATCAAAAGTAATGTTCATTGCAACTTCAAATAGTTTATCTCCAATTCAGCCAGCACTTCGTGACCGTATGGAAATCATCGAGATGACAGGTTACACCATTGAAGAAAAAATCGAAATTGCAAAAACACATTTATTACCAAAACAATTAAAAGAACACGGATTAACGACTAAAGATTTACAAATTGGTAAAAAACAATTAGAAAAAATCGTAGTAGGTTACACACGTGAGTCGGGTGTGCGTGGTTTAGAGAAAAAAATTGCACAAGTTGTGCGTCATGCTGCAAAATCAATTGCAATGGACGAAACCTATAACGTAAAAGTTTCGGATGCCGATATTTTGGAAGTATTAAAATCGCCTCGAATGGAACGTGATAAATACGAAAACAATGATGTTGCAGGAGTAGTAACAGGTTTAGCTTGGACATCTGTTGGTGGTGATATTTTGTTTATTGAATCCTTAATTTCGAAAGGAAAAGGAGCCATGACCATGACTGGAAATTTAGGAATTGTCATGAAAGAATCGGTGACAATTGCTTTAGAATACATTCGCGCTAACGCAGAATTTTTAGGAATTGATCCAGAAGTTTTAAATAATTACAACATTCATATTCACGTTCCAGAAGGTGCCACTCCAAAAGACGGACCAAGTGCCGGAATTGCGATGTTAACCTCAATGGTTTCTTCATTCACACAAAAAAGAATTAAGAAAAATATAGCCATGACAGGAGAAATTACGCTTCGTGGAAAAGTATTACCTGTTGGCGGTATCAAAGAAAAAATCTTGGCTGCTAAAAGAGCCAACATCAAAGAAATCATTCTGTGTAAAGAAAACAAACGTGATATCGAAGAAATAAAAACCGATTATATTGAAGGTTTAACCTTTCATTACGTTGATAAAATGAGCGAAGTTTTAGCAATTGCTATTACCGATCAAAATGTTAAAAATGCAAAATCGTTAGCCGGTAAAAAGTAATAGGCGTTCCTGTTTGCTTCTTGCCTCGCAATGACAGGCGTGCTGTCCGCTAAATCTTTTATTCCGCTTTGTTACATAAAAGGATATCGCTTCCATTACTAATGCAAAAAGAAATTCCAGTACACATTTATTGGAATTTCTTTTTTGTTTACTAAAAGATATAATTTTATCTTCGCAGTTGCGTTATCATTAAGTTAACACCATAAAATGGTCAAAAAAACGATATTATTTTTCCTATTACTGCTATCGGCTACTAGTTTTAGTCAAATAGGAGGTAAATATGTATATCAGTTTTTAAACTTAGCAGAATCTCCTCGACAAGCAGCTTTAGGTGGAAAAACCGTTACTGTGGTTGACTTTGATGTCAATCAAGCGTTTTACAATCCTGCTGCAATTAATGCTGAAATGCACAATCGTTTATCGGCAAATTACGGAAGTTATTACGGAGAAGTTTCTTATGGAACTGCCGCTTATGCGTATACATACGACCGTCATTTGCAAACCTTTCATGCAGGAATTAGCTACATCAATTATGGAACATTTGAGGGTCGTGACGAATTAGGAAATCTAACTTCAGATTTTACCGGTAGCGAAGCCGCTTTATCACTTGGCTATGCTTATAATTTACCTTGGACTGATATGTATATTGGTGCCAATGCTAAATTGATTTCGTCTACCTTAGAAAGTTACAATTCGTGGGGAGCTGCAATAGATTTAGGTTTTTTGTATATTGATGAGCCAAATGATATCAACTACGGTTTTACAGTTAGAAATATTGGTGTTCAAATTACACCTTATGAAGATACACGTGAAAAATTACCACTTTCTATAGATGCCGGAATTTCGCAATTGATGGAAAATGTACCTATTCGTTGGCACATGACTTTTGAAAATTTACAACAATGGAATATTGCTTTTTCAAATCCAAACCGAGCAGAAGGTAGTTTAGATGGTGGTTCTGAAGAAGAAAAAGTTTCGTTTTTTAATAATGCTTTACGACATGTAATTTTGGGCGCAGAATTATTTCCTGATAAAGGATTTAATATTCGATTGGGTTACAATTTCAGAAGAAGTGAAGAACTTCGTATTTTAGAACAACGCCATTTTTCTGGAATTTCTGTAGGTTTTGGTATTCGATTTGGAAAAATTAAACTTGATTATTCCTATTCAAGATATACTGTTGCAGCCAATACGAGTTTATTTGGTTTGATGATTGACTTGAATTAAATTAGAAATTTTAAGTTATGAGTCTCAAGCTGGAAGTTTAAAAAATCGAATTTTTAAAATAAGTTTGAAAAGATCAGAAAAATTGAAAGTATAATATAATTTTTTTGAGTTATTTACATAAAAACATCAATGAATATATAAATTTCAATATCTAAATGAAAGTAATATTAATAACCATAATAATTTCGATTAGATTAAATATGTTGTAATTTTTTTAATAATCGTTATTTGATAATCAGTTTTTTTATAAATATAACTTCCATTTCTTTCAAATATCTTTTCTCTATTTCTTTTTAAAATTATACTTGTTCTATGTTGTATTTTATCGAAGTTGTTTTACCATTAGCGGTTTCAAAAACTTTTACTTATCAGGTTTCTGAAGCGGAATTTAATTACATTCAAATTGGAATGCGAGTGGCTGTTCCGTTTGGTAAAACCAAGATTTATACCGCATTAATTTTAGATAAAAATAATACTCCTCCTCAGTTATACGAAGCCAAAGAAATTCATCAAATTTTAGACGAAAAACCAGTTATTAATTCATTCCAAATCGAACATTGGAATTGGGTTGCTTCCTATTATATGTGTTCGTTGGGAGAAGTATTTCGAAGTGCATTACCTTCAGGTTATATTTTGGAAAGCGAAACAATTATTTCGGCTAAAGAGAACTTTGAAATCGATTCAAATGATTTAAAAGATGATGAGTATCTGATTTTGGAAGCCTTAAAAAGTCAATCGTCAATTACAGTTCAAGATGTGATTAAAATTTTAGGCAAGAAATCGGTTTTCCCAATTATTAATAGGCTATTAGCAAAAGGCGCTTTGGTATTACAAGAAGAAATTTCGGAACAATACAAACAGAAGTTAGTACGCTATATTAAATTGGATAACGAATTTTTGCAACAAGATAAACTAGCCGAATTATTAGAAGTATTGTCCAAAGCCAAAAAACAACGCGAATTGGTTTTGCATTATTTTCAATTGCAAGCTCAAGATAAAAATCCAATTTCAGTAAAAAAATTAATTGAAACCTCTGGCAGTTCTTCCAAAATAGTAAAATCGTTAGTAGATAAAACCATTTTTAAAGAATATTATATTGCACAAGATAGAGTAGCTTTCGATAAAGAATATAATAGTCAATTCACGTTAAGTGAAGCTCAACAATTAACTTTTAATAGTATTCAAGAAAATTTTAAAACCTTTGATGTAAATTTATTACACGGAGTTACGGCTTCAGGTAAAACCGAAATTTACATTAAACTTTTAGAACAATATATTAAAGAAGGCAAACAAGCTTTATTACTATTGCCCGAAATTGCTTTAACCACGCAATTAGTACAACGATTAGCTGCTTATTTTGGAAACGAAGTGGCTGTTTTTCATTCTAAATATTCTAATAACGAACGCATTGAAGTTTGGAATCAAGTGTTAGAAAATTCACCAAAAGCAAAAGTGGTAATTGGTGTTCGAAGTGCTTTGTTTTTACCTTTTTCAAATTTAGGATGTATTATTGTAGATGAAGAACACGAGCAAACTTATAAACAAAATGACCCAGCGCCAAGATATCATGCAAGAGATGCAGCCATTGTTTTAGCAAAACAACATAATGCAAAAGTACTTTTAGGAAGTGCTACTCCAAGTTTAGATTCTTTTTATAATGTACAATCGAAGAAATACGGTTTAACCGAATTAAAAGTGCGTTATGGAAATGTGGTTTTGCCTGAAATCTTGTTAATTGATATAAAAGACAAGTATTTTAGAAAAAAAATGACTGGACATTTTTCAGATGAACTTTTGAAAACAATAACAGAAACATTGTCTAATGGTGAACAAGTTATTTTGTTTCAAAACCGTAGGGGATTTTCGCCTTATGTAGAATGTATGACGTGTGGTCATGTGCCGCATTGTCCTAGTTGCGATGTAAGTTTGACCTATTACAAGTTTAAAAATCAATTACGCTGTCATTATTGTGGCTATTCGATTGCAAATCCTACTCATTGTCACAGCTGTCAATCAATGGATTTAATTACCAAGGGTTTTGGAACCGAGCAAATCGAAATGGAATTGAAAACGCTTTTTCCTGAGAAAAACATCGGAAGAATGGATCAAGATACTACTAGAGGAAAATTTGGTTTTGAAAAAATAATTGATTCGTTTAAAAATAGAGAAATAGATGTTTTGGTAGGAACTCAAATGCTTGCTAAAGGTTTAGATTTTGATAATGTAACTTTAGTTGGGATTTTAAATGCTGATAATTTATTGAATCAACCGAATTTTAGGGCTTACGAAAGAGCATTTCAAATGATGACACAAGTTTCGGGTAGGGCAGGACGTTCTGAAAAAAAAGGTAAAGTATTGATTCAGACTTTTAATCCGTATCACAATACCATTCAGCAGGTTTTGGGTAATGATTATGTGTCAATGTATAAGGAACAAATTTACGAACGCCAGAATTTTAAATATCCACCCTTCTTTCGTTTGATAAAACTGACTTTAAAACACCGTGATTTTGACAAGTTGAAAGAAGGTTCGCTTTGGTTTTATAATGTATTGGTGAAAAGTTTAACAATTCCAGTTTTAGGCCCTGAAGAACCAGCTATTAATCGAATTCGTAATGAATATATAAGAACGATTATGGTAAAAATTCCTATAAATTCAAATTTAAGGCAAACAAAAATAATTATAAATAAAATGCGAAATAGTTTTGAAGCTATTCCGCAATATCGTTCTATTAAGATTACTATAAATGTAGATGTGTATTAAGAATTTTCAATTGCTTTTACAATTTCTTCTTTTTTATTTCTACTCAATGGAATTTTAGTTGTCCCAATTTCTGTAAATTTACTATTGAATTTTTCTACTCGATCTAAATTAATAATATAGGATTTATGTACTCGAATGAATTTTCCAACAGGAAGTTCTTTTTCAAAATTTTTCATGGTTGATAATACCAAATGACTTTCATCATCAGTAACTACTTTGATATAATCACCATAGGCTTCAATCCACTTAATTCGTGATAAATAAACTTTTAATTTTTTTAAATTACTTTTAATTATAATACTTTCACCCTGATCTTCGTAATTTTCGTAACGAAGTGTGTGCATTTCTATAGCTTTTTTTACTGCTTTATTAAATCGTTCTTTAGAAATTGGCTTTTGTAAAAAATCGGTAGCTTCATAATCAAAAGCTTTTACCGCATAATCAGCTTTTGATGTAATAAATATTATTTGTAGTTTTGTTTTTAAACCGTCTAGTAAGTCAAAACCATTAATAAGAGGCATCTCTATATCAAGAAATATCAAATCAATCGTATTATTATTAATACAATTTTTAGCTTCTAAAGCATTAGAAAATTCACCAATTAAGTTTAATAATGTTGATTCGTTTACTAATTTTGTGATAGTAATTCTTTGGATAGCACTATCATCAACTACAATACAATTCAACTTCATAGGAATATTTTTTATAAAGCTAAAAGTATAATAAATAATGTGGATAAGCAAATAAAAAATGGAGTTTAAGTTAAGCAGAATTTTTATAATTATTTTGAATAATTATTATTGTTATTGATTTTAGCCTAGTTTATATATGTTAAATTTACTATGTTTTAAATTCATACCAAGCAGAAAAAGAAGTTGAGATTAACGTAACAGTTTTCTTAAGAGGACTTTGATTTTTATTTATAATTGTTTTTAAAGCATACCAGTTCAAATAAATTTGTAAATATTTTGTTGACGCTCCATTAAATGTCTCCAACCATTTTTTTTAATTTTGTGCTGTTTTATTAACGTGTTGTACATGATAAATTCCTTTTTTTGCATATTTTTTTTGCAGATACTTCTTTTATGGTTTGATATTCTAGTTTGTTTTCTTGTAAAAAAGCTTCAAAACTATGACGTGACCATCTGTACATAGAACGGTTTCTGGATCTAATTTATCTTTCAAAACTTTATTTATATCGGTTGTTAAAATTTTTCCTCTGGTTGCTACCTGCAAGTGTTTATTCTCTTTTCTGTCATAACTAATTAAAACAGTAACTGTATCATCATTTATATATTTTCTTTTTTTTAGAAAAACACTTTTATCTTTTTTTCGTGGTTCCACGTAACAAATTTTCACTTCCTTTTTCTGAAAATTCTATAGAAACATCATCGCTTTTGCAGATTCGTGATAGCGTTTGTTTTTTTGAAATTTCCCTAAAGCTAACAGTATTTTGTGTCTCCAATCAAAAGGTGTTTGTGGTTCGGGGCTTTGCGTTCGAACGGGAAATTGAAGCACAAAAGTTGATATTATTTATAAAGTTTAATTGAAAAACTGCGGTTGAATATTGCGCTTCAGCCTGCCTGACCCAAAACCCTTGTTGTAGGTGGTTATTTTTTTTCATTTATTAATTTTAAAGCATATTTCAAGCAAACATTTTCATTATTTGTATATTGATTTATTGTCGGAATTACTTGATAATGCGGTTTAACTCCACTACCAAAAGGTAATTTTGGTTCAACATTCATAACAAATTGTAAAGCTGGAATTTCAATTCTTATTTTGGAATTTGGTAATGTTAGATTTTGACCATAACCACTGGTATTTCCCGAATAGCCGCCTCCTGTTTCTTGTCCAATAAATGTTGCTAAACCTTGTGAATACATCATATTTGAAAATTCACTACCGCCTGAATAGGTAATTGGACCAATAATTACATATATGTTTCCTTTAAATGTACTTTTTGGAGTTTTTTTATAAGCCATAAGTCCTAAACCTAGACCATTTCTCCTTTCAAGACTCCCATCATGCATTTTTTTATTGGTAAATAATCTTTCAAAAAGTCCAAATGCCTTTAGTTTTATAGGTTCATCTATTCCGTTATCAAGTATAATTTTTTGAATTTTTACCCTAACTTTAGTGTATTTTTGATAATTGTGTCCAAAATAAGAGTATAATAACCCTTCATTTCCTTCTGTTCCACCACCGTTTTTACTTACGTCAATTATTAGATTTTCAATGCCTTTCTCTTTGATTTCAGAAAAGCTATTTTTTAGGAATTTTTTTAATGATTTATATTTACTTTCATTTTTAATGACGTCATTTGAGAAAGTTTGAATATCTAAATACGCTGATTTGGGATTTATTATTTTAAATTGTAAAGGTTCACTTCCTATTTTTTCTTGTGTTAAACTAGAATTAGTTTTTAAGTTATTATTGATTTGGTTAATTGATAATGATTTAAAAGTTAATGTTTCAGAAACATTTTTTAATTTCACATTAAAATTTTCAACTAATCCATAATAATAGTAATAGTATTTAGAAAAATTAAATCCTTCCAAATCACTAAATTTCACCGTTTTTATGTAACCATCAGAAGCAAATAAATTTCCAATTTTCGAAACTATTTCTTTCGGGGTTTCATCATTTATTTTTTCTATTTCAAACGGCTCAATTTTCGCACTATTATCAGAAGCATTTTGAACACAGTAAAGATTTTCACCTAAAAACACAACCGTTAAAGGTAAAAATCGAATATTTTCATTTTTGTTTATTTCTTCTTTAATATTTTTTGGTAAAAAAATGTTTGTATGATCTTCTCTTGAAAGTGCTACTAGAGGTGCAATTATTTTGTGGAACTCAAGAACATTTAGGTCGGTAGAAATTTTAGATCTTGCATTTTGAAAAGCAACATCAATACTGTCTTTTGGTGTATACCAATACATTCCTGAATGAAACTTATCCAAGCCTTGATTTAGTAAATCTAAATCTCTTTGAAGTTTTTCTTTTTCAATTTTCGGAAATTTACCAAAGTTTTGAGAATAGATATTTTGTGTCAGTAAAACTAATGATATTAGTGCTGATATTTTCTTCATTTGCGGTATGTTTACCTAATCCTGTAAGTTTTACACATTTTTCAAGACTATATCCAAACAACATAGTAAGAATATAAACGTTTAAAAGCTTTTTTTTCTTTAAATGTGCTGTTACTCTGAACCGGTACTACTCGAAAATTCTTTTTACAATCATTGCAAACAAAACGTTGAACTCCATATTAATGACAATTTTCTCTTGTCTTTGTTGACTCATAATGCGGACAATTATTCGCAATGAAAACTTTTTCTTTGTCTTGTTTTTTTGATATAGACACTCCAATTTCACATAAAAACTCTTCTATAACTTTGTTTAACCGAGTTTTATCTTCCTGATTTAATTCCGATATCTAGATTAATATACTGTTTTTTATAAAAAAGATAGTAAATATATTATTTAGACTAAAACCTGTTTTTATAATATTAGTAATAAGAAATGGCTAGTCTTAGAAAAATATACGGATTTATTAAGGCTAGCCAATCTATTTTCTTTATTCTAAAGACTACAAGTGAATCACTTCACCGTAAGCATCAGCCACAGCTTCCATAACCGCCTCACTCATAGTAGGGTGAGGGTGAACCGCTTTTAAGATTTCGTGTCCTGTAGTTTCTAATTTACGCGCTACAACGGCTTCTGCAATCATATCGGTAACGCCAGCACCTATCATGTGGCAACCTAACCATTCGCCATATTTTGCATCAAAAATTACTTTTATAAATCCGTCAGGTGTTCCAGCTGCTTTTGCTTTTCCTGAAGCTGAAAATGGGAATTTACCTACTTTGATTTCGTATCCTTTTTCTTTCGCTTGTTTTTCAGTCATACCCACAGAAGCAATTTCTGGTGTAGCATACGTACAACCTGGAATGTTTTCGTAATCTAATGCTTCTACGTGTAAACCTGCTATTTTTTCCACACATAAAATACCTTCCGCCGAAGCAACGTGTGCTAAAGCTTGTCCTGGCGTTACATCACCAATTGCGTAATAACCAGGAATATTAGTTTGGTAAAATGTGTTGACTAAAATTTTATCTCTATCGGTAGCAATACCTGTTTCTTCTAATCCTATGTTTTCGATGTTGGTTTTAATTCCAACGGCTGATAATAAGATATCGGCTTCTAAAACTTCTTCTCCTTTAGCTGTTTTTACGAATGCTTTTACTCCGTTTCCAGAAGTATCAATTCGTTCTACAGAAGAGTTCGTCATAACGTTGATTCCTACTTTTTTCAACGAACGTTCAAATTGTTTTGAGATGTCTTCGTCTTCCACTGGAACTACGTTTGGCATGAATTCTACAATTGTAACTTCTGTTCCCATTGCGTTATAGAAATGCGCAAACTCAACTCCAATTGCACCGGAACCCACAACAATCATTTTCTTTGGTTGCTCAGCTAACGTCATTGCTTGGCGGTACCCGATTACTTTTTCACCATCTTGCGGCAAGTTAGGTAACTCGCGAGAACGTGCTCCTGTTGCAATTATGATATAATCTGCTGAATATTCAGTCACTTTTCCGTCAGCTGCAGTAACATCAACTTTTTTACCTGGTTTTACTTTTCCAAAACCATCAATAACGTCGATTTTATTTTTCTTCATTAAGAATTGAACGCCTTTGCTCATTCCTTCTGCTACATCACGAGAACGTTTTACAACAGCAGAAAAATCTTTGTCAAATTCCTTAATAGTTAATCCGTAATCTGAAGCATGTTTTAGGTAATCAAAAACTTGAGCCGATTTTAATAATGCTTTCGTTGGAATACAACCCCAATTCAAACAAATTCCACCCAAATTTTCTTTTTCGATAACGGCTACTTTGAAGCCTAATTGTGATGCTCTAATAGCAGTTACATAACCACCAGGACCACTTCCTAAAACTATGATATCGTATTTCATTTTAAAAAGTATTTCAGTTTTATTTATAAGTTGCGAATTTAAGGAATTATTTTAAATATAAAAAGTTTAACTACAGAGGATACAAAGAAAGTCTATTCTATTTTCGTTCTAAAATTGAACATTAACCATTGATAACTAATTATCTTCTACTGCAAATTGCGAATCGTATAATTTTTTGTAGTAACCATTTACTTTCATCAATAATTCTTGATGGGTGCCTTGTTCTACAATTTGACCTTTGTCCATTACAATAATTTTACTTGCATTAACAATGGTTGCCAAGCGGTGTGCAATAACAATTGATGTTCTATCTTTAGTAATAGTTTCCGTAGCTTTTTGAATTAATTCTTCAGAATGCGTATCGATTGATGAGGTTGCTTCATCCAAAATCAAAATACTTGGATTGCTTACATACGCTCTCAAAAAGGCAATTAATTGGCGCTGTCCAGAAGATAGCATCACACCGCGTTCTTTTACGTTATAATTGTAGCCTTCGGGTAAAGTCATGATGAAATCATGCACACTAATTTTTTTCGCAGCAGTGATAACATCTTCTCTTGTGATGGCTTCGTTATGAAGGGTAATATTGTTGTAAATACTATCCGAAAACAAGAAAACGTCTTGTAAAACAATAGCAATTTGTTTACGAAGACTTTTTAAGGTAAATTCGTTAATATTTTGATTATCAATAGTGATTTCTCCTGAATTAATTTCGTAAAAACGATTCAGTAAATTAATAATGGTCGATTTTCCTGCACCTGTACTTCCAACAATCGCAATGGTTTCTCCGGGTTGCACTTTAAGATTGATTCCTTTTAAAACTTCTTCATTTTTGATGTAACTAAAACGAACATCTTTTAATTCGATAGTTCCTTTAAAATGCGATGCTTCAATAGTACCGTTATCTTGCACATTATCTTCGGTATCTAAAATTTCAAACACTCTGTCGGCTGCTACAATTCCCATTTGCATTACGTTAAATTTATCGGCAATTTGACGTAACGGATTGTATAGCATGGTAATGTACATATTAAAGGCTATTAATTGTCCAATGGTTGTATCGGTATCGCCGTTAATAATCCAAATAGCACCAAAGTAAACCACTAAACCAATACTAATATTAGAGATAATATCGGCAATAGGGAAGAATATGGAGTTGTACATAATATTTTTTAACCAAGCTTTATTGTGTTTTTGATTAATTTCTTCAAATTTTTCTAATTCAATTTTTTCACGATTGAAAAGTTGTACAATTTTCATACCTGTTAATCGCTCTTGGATGAATGTGTTTAGGTTAGCAACCTCATTTCGAACTTCGCCAAATGCGACTTTCATTTTTCTATTAAAAATTTTTGTAGCGATTAAAATAATTGGCATAATTAAAAGTACAATCCCCGTAATTTTCCAATTTACAATAAGCATAAAAAGAATTACAATAATCATTTTTAGTACATCACTTACAATCATAAATAATCCTTGACTAAAAATACTTGCAATAGATTCGATATCTGAAACCGAGCGAGTGACTAATTTTCCAACAGGTTCATTATCAAAATATTTCGTTTTAAACGAAATGATGTGATGGTACAATTTATCTCGTAAATCTTTAATAATATCTTGTCCTAACCAATTGGCTAAATAAGTAAAGTAAAACTGAGCAATACCTTCGAGTATAAGAGCGATAAACATAATGATTACCAATATTTTTAAATTCGTTGGATTGTCATTTCCAGCAAAGAAATACTGCATAAATTCTTCAAAATATTGTTGAATTATGTTGGTTTCTTTTTTTGTATCGACTAAGTAATTATCAATAGTAAAGTTCAATAAAAACGGTCTTAAAGCCGTCATAATTGCTAAAAATATTGCCCAAAAACTCACAAAGTATAGTTTTCCTTTGTAAGGTTTTGCGTAAGCTAGCAATTTGCTAAATGACGATGTTTTTGTTTTACTCATTGATTTTAAGCTGTGTTTATTATTTAAAAATAGAAATTATAGACAAAAAATAGAATCAATAAAAACATCATTGAGAATATTAATAACGCATTGGTCAATTTATTACTTATTTTGATGTTTAAAACTGTAACTAAAGATGCAATTATAAAAATAAGTAATAATATAAAGTTGGAAAATAGTCCAACATAAATAGTTTCCCATTTTTTATCGAGTATCTTTATTTTGTTTATATTTTCAGATATTATTGATTTAACAATTATAATTTTTTGTTCATCATTGTATTTTTTTTTAGGAAATTTCCCAATTCTATATCTCTCACCATTTTTTAATTCTAAAATAGATTTAGTGTCTAAAGTTGGTTTATTTGTATTTCCTGTATTTTGAGTAAAAGTGTAAAAACTCGATATTTCGACAATTTCAGACTCTTTACCCGGTAAAATATTATCAAGAATTAAAAAACTAATTATTATTATATTAAATTTGATAATGCGGTTTACTATTTTTTCCTCTAATCCCAATAAAACTTGTTTTAAATTGCTTTATTTTATTTTCTAAAATCTATTTTCTGTCTTCAATATACGGATACCTAATATTCACCAAATACAATCCATGTGCTGGAACTGAAAATCCGGCTTTTCCTCTGTTTTTACTTTCGATGATAGTGCGTAAATCAGATGCTTCAATTTTGCCTAAGCCGATATTTACCATAGTTCCCACAATCGCTCTTACCATATTGCGTAAGAATCTATCGGCAGTGATGGTAAAGATAAGTTGATTTCCCGATTGTTTCCAATGTGCTTCAGAAATTTTACAATTAAAGGTGTTCACATCGGTATGTACTTTTGAGAAGCATTCAAAGTCTATATATTCGAACAAAATTTTACACGATTCATTCATTTTTTCCAAATCCAAATGATGGGAATGATACCAACTTCCATCGGTAATAAACGCATCTTTAAACGTGTGAATGTAATATTCGTAGGTTCTTGAAGTGGCATCAAAACGAGCGTGAGCAGCTTCGTGAACAGGAATAATTCTGTAAATCACAATCGATGGAGGCAAAAACGAATTCAATTTGTGCGACCAATAGTCGGAATCTAATTCTAATTCGGTTTCAAAATGAGCATACATTTGCTTGGCATGCACGCCTGAATCGGTTCTTCCAGCACCCACAATAGCGATAGTATTTTTAAAAAGGGTAGAAAGTGCTTTTTCCAAAGTTTCTTGTACCGACGAAGCATCAGGTTGGCTCTGAAATCCGTGGAAGTTTTTTCCGTTGTAAGCAAATTCTATGAAATATCTCAAAATATAGTGTTCAGTTTTCTCAATAGTATGCAAATTTACAAAATTCAAAAGTAAAGTTCCTTCCAAATTCTGATAATAAAAACTTAATTTTGCTTTATGAAGAAAATTTTGCTTTTATCAGATACCCATAGTCATATTGATGATGTCATTTTAAAATACGTCAATCAAGCCGATGAGGTTTGGCATGCAGGAGATATTGGTTATTTAGCAGTTACTGATGCGATTAAAAAGTTAAAACCACTTCGAGGGGTTTATGGAAATATTGATGATGATAAAGCGCGAATGGAATTTCCGTTAAATAATCGGTTTTTTTGTGAAGGAGTTGACGTTTGGATTACGCATATTGGCGGTTATCCTGATAAATACAATCCAACTATTCGTGCGGAAATTACTAAAAACCCACCAAAGTTGTTCATTTGCGGACATTCGCACATTTTAAAAGTACAATTTGATAAGAAGCTGAATTTACTACACATGAATCCTGGTGCTTGCGGAAAATATGGGTTTCATCAAGTACGAACGATGTTGCGTTTTGAAATTGATGGCGATAAAATACAAAGCTTGGAGGTGATTGAATTAGGGAAGAAATAGTATTCAGTTTAAATAAACAAAAAAATCCGAAACTTTCGCTTCGGATTTTTTCTTCGCACTAATAAACTAAGATGATAGGTTTATCGTAATCGATCAACAGATTTTACGAGATCTTCGTCCTTTTTAATTGCCTTGTTTGCCAAGACTAATAAAACGATAGAAATTGCAGGAAGAAACATCCCAATACCCTTCTCTGAAACAAACGTTTCTCCAGATAAGTTTAGCGAGCGATACACAAAAAATCCTAGTAAAATAAAGTTAAATATCATGTTCAACCTGTTTAACACAAATTGATGTTGTCTCTTTTTAAAATTAATAATACTATAAATGGCTAATATAGTTGATAATACAAACAGACTAATATATATAATAGAAGAAGTGAAAAAAACGCCAATTTTACTTTTATCTGTCCATAATTCAAAAGCAAAAGGAAGCGCACCAGTAACAATTGCACTGACTGCCAAATATAGTGTTTGAATGCGTTGTAACATTAATTACTTTTTTTGAAAAAACAAAAATAGTATTTCTTTTTTATTTAAACTATTGTTATTTCCAAATTTATTCGTACTATTGCATAGTATTAGTCGTAAGTACTTCATTCTGCGACACCTTACACTACAAAAAAAATCTTATCATTTTTGTTTTTAATCAACCAACAATTTTATTCAAAATATATCCATGTTTGATATTGAAGTATTAAAAGAGATGAAACTCTCTGATTTGCAAGAAATTGCAAAAGTAGCTAAGATTAATAAATACCGTTCGCTTAAAAAAGAGGACTTGGTGTATCAAATCTTAGATTTACAAGCAGCCAAACCCGAAGTTATAAAATCGGAAATTACTACTGAGAAATCGGTTGAACAACCTAAAGAAAAAAGAGCTAGAATACTTCCAAAGAAAGTAGTTAATCAAGCTCCTAAAATTAAAAAAGACTTGTTTTCGCAATCTTTGAAAGATTTACCAGAAGAAATAATTCCTGTTAAAGAAGAAGTTATTGAAGGAATTAAAGAGGCAGAACCAAAAGTGCTTGCTCCAAAACCAAATAATAGGTTGTCTCGTAAAGATTTTCAAGAGAAAAAACCTTTACCTCAAAAAGATGCAAAAGAAGAAGCTCCTAAAATAGTTCCAACAACAACCGAAACTTCTCAAATCGAGAAAAATTTGCCTAGAAATCCTAATAATAAGGCAAATCAAAATAACCCAAATCATCCTGATTACAAAAAAAGTAATCAAACAGAAGGAACTAATGTGAACAACGGAAATACTAACAAAAATACACATCAAAATAAAAAACAAAGTTTTAGAGAACCCGATTATGAGTTCGATGGAATCATTGAAAGTGAAGGCGTTTTAGAAATGATGCCTGATGGTTACGGATTTTTACGTTCGTCGGATTACAACTATTTAGCTTCGCCTGATGATATTTATTTATCTACATCTCAAATTCGTTTATTCGGGTTAAAAACAGGTGATACTGTTAAAGGAGTTGTACGTCCTCCGAAAGAAGGAGAAAAATATTTTCCTTTGGTAAAAGTATTAAAAATAAACGGTCATGACCCACAAGTTGTTCGAGACAGAATTTCGTTTGAGCATTTAACACCAGTTTTTCCAACAGAAAAATTTAATCTAGCAGATAGAAATAGTACTATTTCAACTCGTATTATTGATTTGTTTTCGCCAATTGGAAAAGGGCAACGTGGAATGATTGTTGCCCAACCAAAAACGGGTAAAACCATGTTATTGAAAGATGTTGCTAATGCAATTGCAGCTAATCATCCAGAGGTTTACTTAATTGTTTTATTAATTGACGAACGTCCTGAAGAGGTAACAGATATGCAACGTAGTGTGCGTGGTGAAGTGATTGCTTCAACTTTTGATAGGGAACCACAAGAACATGTCAAAATTGCAAATATTGTTTTAGAAAAAGCAAAACGTTTGGTAGAATGTGGTCATGATGTGGTTATTTTATTAGATTCAATTACACGTTTAGCAAGAGCATATAATACAGTACAGCCAACATCTGGAAAAATATTAAGTGGAGGAGTTGATGCTAATGCGTTACAAAAACCAAAACGTTTCTTTGGAGCAGCTCGTAATGTTGAAAACGGTGGTTCGTTAAGTATTATTGCAACAGCATTAACAGAAACAGGTTCTAAAATGGACGATGTTATTTTTGAAGAATTTAAAGGAACTGGTAACATGGAATTACAATTAGATAGAAGAATTTCGAATAAACGTATTTTTCCTGCGATTGACTTGGTTTCTTCCAGTACGCGTCGTGATGATTTATTATTAGATGAAAACACAATTCACAGAATGTGGATTATGCGTAAATATTTAGCTGATATGAATCCTGTTGAAGCTATGGATTTTATTCATGATAGATTTAAGAAAACTAGAAATAATGAAGAATTTCTAATTTCAATGAATCAATAAACAAAAAAACTCCGATTTTTCATCGGAGTTTTTTTGTTTTAGTAATTTATATATTCCGTAATTTCTAATCCGTAGCCTATCATTCCTACTCGTTTAGTAGGAGTAGAGCTGTTAGACAATAATTGGATTTTAGTAATATCTAAGTCGTGAAGGATTTGCGCACCAATACCAAAATCTTTCGTATCCATTTTAATTTGTGGTGCTTTCATTTCGCCTTGGCTTTGTAATGTTTTTAAAGATGTAATGCGTTCTAGAAGTTCTAACGATTTTGCTTCTTGATTGATAAATACTATAGCACCTTTTTCTACTTCTTTTATTTTACGAAATACATTATCTAATTTTTTATCGTTATCGCTGGTTAGCGTTCCTAAAATATCATTGTTTACTTGGGTAGTATTAATTCGGGTTAAAACTGATTCTCCAGCATTCCAAGTTCCTTTTGTTAGAGCAATGTGTACTTGTTTATTTGTAGTTTGTAAATAAGCACGCATTCTAAATATTCCAAAACGCGTTTCTATATCAAAATCTTCTTTCTTCTGAATTAAACTATCGTGTTGCATTCTGTATGCTACTAAGTCTTCAATCGAGACCAATTTTAGGTTGAATTTCTTAGCTACTTCTACCAATTGTGGTAAACGCGCCATTGTGCCGTCTTCGTTCATGATTTCAACAATTACTCCAGCGGGTTTAAATCCTGCCAAGCGAGCAAAGTCAATAGCTGCTTCGGTGTGACCTGTTCTTCTCAATACACCACCTTGTTTTGCAATCAATGGAAAAATGTGTCCAGGACGAGCCAAATCAAAAGGTTTGGTTTCTGGATCAATCAAGGCTTCAATAGTTTTTGCTCTATCTGAAGCAGAAATTCCGGTAGAAACTCCTTTTCCTTTTAAGTCAACCGAAACGGTAAAAGCAGTTTCCATATGGTCGGTATTGTTACGAACCATAGCATGAAGATCTAATTCTTTACAACGGCTTTCTGTTAAAGGTGCACAGATTAAGCCTCTTCCGTGTGTTGCCATGAAATTAATTATTTCGGGTGTTACTTTTTCAGCTGCAGCCAAAAAATCACCTTCGTTTTCTCTATCTTCATCATCAACTACTATGATTACTTTTCCTTGGCGAATGTCTTCAATAGCTTCTTCAATGGTATTTAGTTGTATGTTGTTTGACATGAGGTTTAGTTGTTGTCTGTAGTTATTTTTCTATTAAATAGTTTTTTTATTGGATCTATAATCCAATCCCAATTAATTGTTATGTTCATATCATTTGTAGCTCTATAAGTTAAAAAAATAGCCAAAGGTGTTAAGATTATTGATGATAATGATGAACCTAATAGAGCTGGAATACTATCTTCTTGTGCTAATTTTCTACCAAATGTATTAATAAAGTGAAAAGTTATAAAAATCAACATAGCAAATACAATAGGTAATCCTAAACCACCTTTTCTAATTATTGCACCTAATGGTGCTCCAATAAAAAACATAAGTAAACACGAGTAAGCAATAATAAATTTTTCATAAACCGCTAACCAATGTTGATTGATGTTTTTTGATTTATGATCTAATTCTGTTTTGCTGTTGTGGATACTAAATTCGGTATTTGAAATATTGTTTTTAGCAGTTTCAGCAATTTGAAGTTTTTCAGCAGGTGTAAAAATGCTTAATAAGTCTTTTACTTCGTTCTCTTTTTTAGTCGAAATAGAATTTCTTAGTGGTTGTTGTACTTTATTGAAAATATTGTCATTTCTTGAAACAATATTATCAGAAAAAGAAATGATATCTTTTTTATAATCAATGTTTAATGAGTCAATTGTGTAAATTAATTCTGAAACTGTAAGCATTTTTTCAGATGTAATTGTTCCGTTGTCAATTTCTGCTTGATTTAATTTAGTTAAATCAATATTAATTACATATCGTTTGAAACTACTTTTTACAAACGGGACTTTTTTGCGATCTTCATATTTTTCAGGATGTACATCTTCATAATAATAACCATCGTATAATTCTAATTGTAAATAGTTAGAATCGTCTTCGCTGGTTAGTAAGCCTCTTTTTGATTTTATAATTGTATTGGCACCAAGTCCCATGTTGATGTTTTTCACATGCATGGTAATACCTTCTAATATTTCACCATTTTCACCTGATTTTTTATCAACCTTAATGTTTGATGTACCAATCATATTAAATTGACCTTCTGTAATTGCCATGGCTGGTTTTTGTTGAACAATATTTTTCCTAAGATTAATGAATTTGTATTGCGCTTCGGGAATGATATTATTAGCAAAAAAGAATGAAACTAAAGCTAAAATTCCAATAGTAATTGTTAGCATTTTTATAGCTATTTGTAAAGAAATTCCAGAAGATTTCATGGCTGCAAATTCATAGTTTTCTGCAAAACTACCAAAAGTCATTATAGCTGCTAAAAGCACGGAAAGTGGTAAAACCATCGGAACAATAGTAGGAGCATAGAATGATAAAAATTTTATAATGGTTAATAAATCTAAGTCTTTACCTGCTAACTCTGCAATGAATAACCAAATTCCTTGTAAAACGAATATAAAAAACAAGATTACAAATACTGTGGTAAATGTAATCATATAGGATTTAATAATGTATTTATCTAAAATTTTCACCCGAATTTTTTTAGTCTAATTTATTGATGTAATAATTAGGATATTTTGATTTAGTAAAGGTAAAATGATTTTTCGATAATGGCTGATTTGTTTTAAAAGAATTAACAGTTAATGTAGTTTTTGAACCATTTTTTCCAATTTCTATCACAGTATAAATGTGTTTAGTTTGTGTATCGATACCTACAAGTATTTCTTTGCGATAATCTTTACCATTATTGGGAGTTAATTTAATATACTGAATTTTTCTGCCTTTTATATTTTGAAGTTCATCCCAAGCATATTTATAACCCATATTAAAAAAAGTCAACATTTTATTTGGAGTAATCGCTTTTTCATCAGAAGCATTAAAATTTTCAATATTAATTTCTTCGTCTTCAGGAACAATTGTGAAAACTTTTTTCCCATCAAATATTTTGGTAACTCCCATAAAATTCAAATGATATAAATTCCCTTGAAGCATTACATTTCCATTGCTTTCTTGATTAATTTTTTCTTTTGGATTACTTAAAGAATATTTAAAGTCGATTACAATATTGTTATACGATTTTACTTTTGCTGATACTTGATCCAAAAGCTCTTTTGCTTTTTTCACATCTTGGGCTTGAGTTGATAATCCTATAAAAAGTACGAATACGACACTTAAAAGACGTTTCATTTTATTGTTAATTTTGTTCATTATTTAAAAAATGTTCCAGAGTAACTAAATCAGGAATTAAAACTGAACGGGCTTTGCTTCCTTCAAAAGGTCCTACAATTCCAGCAGCTTCTAATTGATCAATCAATCTTCCTGCTCTGTTGTAGCCTAATTTAAGTTTTCTTTGAATTAAAGAAGCGCTTCCTTGTTGTGCGGTAACAATTACTTCGGCTGCATCTCTAAATAAAGAATCTCTTTCGGATATCTCTATATCAAGTTTTATGCCACTTTCCTCGCCAACATATTCTGGAAGCAAGTAAGCTTCAGGATATGCTTTTTGCGAACCAATGAAATCACAAATTTTATCTACTTCTGGTGTGTCTACAAAAGCGCATTGCACACGCACAATTTCGTTGCCTTGTGTGTACAATAAATCACCTCGTCCAATTAACTGATCGGCTCCACCTGAATCTAAAATGGTTCTTGAATCAATTTTTGAAGTTACTCTAAAAGCAATACGGGCTGGGAAGTTGGCTTTAATCATACCTGTAATGACATTTACCGACGGACGTTGCGTAGCAATAATCAAGTGAATTCCAATTGCACGAGCTAACTGAGCCAAACGTGCTATAGGCGTTTCTACTTCTTTACCAGCGGTCATAATCAAATCAGCAAATTCATCAACAACTAAAACTATATATGGCAAAAAACGATGTCCGTTTTCTGGATTTAATTTACGGTGTCTAAATTTTTCATTGTATTCTTTAATGTTTCTAACCATTGCTTCTTTTAATAAAGAATAGCGGTTGTCCATTTCAACACATAAAGAGTTTAAAGTATTGATAACCTTTGTGTTATCAGTTATAATTGCATCACCACCATCAGGTAGTTTGGCTAAATAATGACGTTCAATTTTATTAAAAAGGGTTAATTCTACCTTCTTTGGATCAACCAAAACAAATTTAACTTCTGCTGGGTGTTTTTTGTATAATAACGAAGTCAACACTGCATTTAATCCTACTGATTTTCCTTGTCCAGTTGCGCCTGCCATCAATAAGTGAGGCATTTTTGCTAAATCGACTACAAATGTTTCGTTGGAAATGTTTTTTCCTAAAGCAATAGGTAATTCCATTTCAGCCGTTTGAAATTTCGGTGAAGAGATTACGCTTTTCATAGAAACCATTGTCGGTTTGTTATTCGGAACTTCAATACCAATAGTCCCTTTTCCTGGAATAGGAGCAATGATACGAATACCTAATGCAGCTAATGATAGGGCAATATCGTCTTCTAAGTTTTTAATTTTTGAGATACGAATACCAGCTTCGGGAACAATTTCGTATAAAGTTACTGTTGGGCCAACTGTAGCTTTAATTTGCGAAATACCAATACTGTAATTTTTTAAGGTTTCAACAATTCTATTTTTGTTTTCTTCTAATTCAGCTTGATTGATGGTAATTCCGCCCGAAGAATATTCTTTTAATAAATCAATTGGCGGAAATTGGTAATGAGATAATTCTAATGTTGGATCAAATTCACCAAAATCTTGTACTAATTTAGCGGCAAGATTTTCTTCTATTAAAACTTCTTCTTCTACTTTTTCAATTACAAAAGCGTCTTCGGTTACAAAATCTTCTTTTGGAATGCTTTTGTCTTCGATAGAAAAATTAGTAGTTTGAGGTGTTTCGGGTTCTATTTTTGGTCCTAAGTTTAATTCAGAAGGGTTTGAAATAGTAGGTTTTAATGCTTCTTTATTTATTTCGAAAGATGAAGGATAGGTTTTTAATTCAAAATTGCCCATTTCTTCTTCATCTTCCGTCAATATAAAATCGTCTTCTTTTGAAGAAATTGGTACGATTAGTAAATCATTTTCGACTTCTAAATGTTCTTCAGATGGAAGATTATCTGCTAGAGAAGTTTCTGTAGTTTTTTCGACAACTAAATCTTTTTTAAATGAATCATTAGATTTTTCAAAGATAGAAGTAAAACTATCTGGTGAAATTTTGACTTTAAAAATTAAGAAAATTATAATTCCAAAAAGTAATACCAATAAAGTTCCTATTTTTCCGATGTAATCTTGAATTAATAAGTTCATTTCATAACCAACAGTTCCTCCTAATTGTGGAATCACATTCCAAAAGAACCCTAACAAAACAGAACCAATAACAATTAGAAATAAATCCCAAAAAGAACTTCTTTTCAATTTTACTAACGGCATATCTAATACTGAATAAGCTCCAACTAAAAATACAATTCTAATGAATATGAATGAAGCAATTCCAAATCCTTTGTACAAGAAAAAATCGGCTAAAAACGCACCAATTTTGCCCAACCAATTATCGGTTTTAGCACTTCTATTGGCTAATTGATTAACTTCGCTTTGATCCACATTTCCAGTAACAAAATAGGAAATAAAAGATAATAATAAAGCTAAAGAAAAGAAAATAAGCAACACTCCCACAACAAATTTTTGTTGACGGCTAAGTTTCCAAGATAATTTTTCTTTAGAATTTTCAGGAGCTGTTTTAACGGAATCTTTTGAGTTTTGTTTGGCCATTTAAACGGAACAATTTTTACAAAAGTAGCTAATTTAAAACAAATATGGAAAATAAATAATACATCCTATTACTATTGCGGTTAAGGCTGCAAAAAACACAGCACCAGCAGCAATATCTTTAATAAAACCAATGCGTTCGTGGTAATTAGGATGAATAAAATCGGCAATTTTTTCAACCGCAGTATTTAAACCTTCAATACTTAAAACCAAACCAAAAACAAGAATTTGCATCATCCATTCCATTCGATTGATTCCAAAATAAAAGCCCGTAATCGTCATTAGTACTGCTAAGGATGATTGAACCATCACGCTATGTTCTGTTGTAATTAATTTGAATGCGCCTTTAAGGGCAAATACCATACTTTTTAATCGGCCAGTAAAAAGTGTTTCGTCTTTTTCGAATTTCATATTTCTATAATACAGCTAAAGCAGCTTCATAATTAGGTTCGTCAGCGATTTCGCTCACTTGTTCTGTGTGAAGGATAGTTCCATTTTCATCTAAAACTATTACAACACGAGAATGTAAACCAGCTAAAGGTCCGTCTGTAATTTCTAATCCATAATTTTTTCCGAAGCTTCCTTCTTTAAAATCAGAAAGATTGATTACATTTTCTAATCCTTCGGCACCACAAAAACGTTTTTGAGCAAATGGTAAATCTCTAGAAATACATAAAACTTTTGTATTTTCTAAAGTACTTGCTTTTTCGTTGAATTTACGAACTGATGCAGCACATGTTCCAGTATCTATACTTGGAAAAATATTTAAAACTACTCTTGAACCAGCAAAATCAGCTAAAGATGCAGTTCCTAAATCGATTTTAACTAAAGTAAAATCTGCTGCTTTTGTACCTACTGTTAGCAATTCACCATTTGTGTGAATTGGTTTTCCTCCTAGCGTAATTGATGACATACCTTTTTATTTAAAGTACAAAAGTAAAGAATAATTAATAAAAGAAAGATTTATATTTTGCTTAAAATTATTATGAGAGCAACCAATTTTTAAAATCAAAGAAATTTTTTGGTGAAACACCATGACCAATTGGGTATTCTTGATATTCGGTTTCTAACCCTAATTTTTCTAAAGCAGGTTTAGCTTTTCGGGCCCAATCTACAGGGATAACTTGATCAACACTTCCGTGAGAAATAAAGAATTTTAAATGCGAAATAGCTTTTGTATCGAGAAATTCAGGTATGATTTCTTGATTTAAATAACCACTTAAAGCGACAACTTTTGTTACTTTTTCAGGATAGGTTAGGGCAGTGGCATAACTTAAAATAGCGCCTTGGCTAAAACCAATTAAAGTTACATTTTTAGCATCTATTGCATATTTTTTTATGATTTCATCAATAAAGTTGGCAATAATTGCAACCGATTCTTTTGCTTGTTTGTTATCTGAAAACTTATTTTCATCAGCATCAAAATGAATCGCATACCAAGCATGACCATAAGGTTGTAAATTATAAGGTGCGCGAATAGAAATCACATAACTATCATCGGGCAATTCGGGAGCGAAAGAAAATAAATCTTCTTCATTGCTGCCATAACCGTGTAATAGTAGTAATAACTGGTTTTTATCGTGTTTAACTTTTGGTTCTTGTACTAAATAGTGTAAATTCATTTTTAAAAACTTTTAAATAACTTTTGATAGATTTCTCCTAAAAATGGCACCATTTTGATCTCGTTATTTAAACAAGCTAAAAAACCATAAATCCATAGAATAAAGATAAATACCCAAAATGAAGCCGAAATCATCCAGTTGTCAAAATAACCAATTGGATACCCTAATAAAAAGAAAGTCAAGAAAATTCCTAAAGCTTGTCTAATATGAAAGCTACCAAATTCGCTACGATTTTCGTCTTGATTCATAAATATGGCAATTATAGAACCAATAATGGTTAAATAGCTCACAATTGCTGTGTTTTTGCCTTTTTCGATATTGTTCATGATGATAAAATTATCAATTATTCATTATTAATTGTTCATTATTGTAAATTCCAATAGCTTTTCCTTTCATTTTTTGCCCCAAGAAAGCCGAGTTTTTTGATTTTGATAGAATGTTTTCTTTTTCAAATATCCATTCGTGATCTGTTGTAAAAAGTGAAATATCAGCTTTATTACCAACTATAATTGATGGATTATTAATATTAAAAATCAGTTTATTAGATGTTAATTTATTAACTAATACTTCAAGCGGTAAAATAGTAAGTAATGCACTAAAAGCACTTTCTAATCCTATGGTTCCATCTTTGGCTAAATCAAATTCTAATTTCTTAAGTTCAATATCTAATGGATTATGGTCTGAAGTAATACAATCAATTGTTCCATCTAAAACAGCTTCCACTAAAGCTTTTCTAGTAGCTTCTTCACGCAATGGTGGCAATACTTTGTATCTCGAATCAAATCCCATTAAAATTTCATCGTTTAAAACTAGATTATGAACCGCAACACTACAAGTAACGTTCAATCCTTTTGCTTTAGCTTCTTTGATTAATTTAATGCTTCCTTGAGTAGAAATCGTTGGAATGTGTAATTTTCCTCCAGTATATTCTAATAAAAATAAGTTACGAGCGACTTGTAATTCTTCGGCTAAAGCTGGAATTCCTTTCATACCTAATTTTGTACTTACCTCGCCTTCATTTGCAATTCCAATTCCTTTTAAAGTGCTGTCTTGGCAAAAAGCGATTACCATTCCGTCGAAATCTTGCACGTATTGTAAGGCAATTTTTTGAAGATTGGCGTTTTGTAACGCTTCCTTATAATCCCCAAACGCAATGGCTCCAGCGTTTTTCATGTCGAATAATTCCGCTAAATCAGTTCCTTCGCTACCTTTGGTTAATGCACCAATTGGATATAAAGTTGTCGCTTGGTTTTTTGCTCTGTCCAAAACAAATCGTACTTGCGCTTGATTATCGATAGTTGGATTTGAGTTAGGTTGTAAAGCTACCGCTGTGAATCCGCTGTTAGCTGCGACTTTTAAGCCGTTTTCTATGGTTTCACGGTCTTCGTAGCCTGGTTCTCCAAAAGAAACCGAGCTGTCCATCCAACCTTGAGAAACGTGTAAATTAGGAATATTCACCACTTTAAAACCTGAAGTAGCTGCGATTTCTTTTTCTATTTGTGTTATCGTTCCGTTTTCAATTTTGATGTCCATCACTTGGTTGTGAAACGGACTTGAAGCATCGATGATTTTAACTTGTTTTAGAATAACTTGCGTCATTTTACAAATTTTTGGATTAGTAGTTCTGTTAGTAAAAATAGTAGTGTTGCGATGATAAACCATTTCCAAATTTCATTGCTCGTGCGTTCCGAAGCAATGTCGTTTAGAACGGTGGATATGTTGTTTACTTTAGTGAAATTTTCAAAATAGGCAGTCGAAATTTGTGTTAAATCGCTTTCGGTTCTTGGATAGTTGAAACTGATTTTCTTTAATGATTCATCTTCTTTAGTTACTTCAAAATTCCCAGATTTTTCAGGATAATCGCCAAAGGATAATTTGCATTTTGCATTTAAAATTTGTTGTATCGGAATAAAATTATAGCCTTCTTGTTGAACTGAAATCACTTCGTTTTTGGCCAAAATCGTTTCTAAAATCAGGTTTTCGTTTTCTCCAATGGTGTATGCGTTAATTCCAGTTTTACCTTGATTTTGTCCCATGTTGTAAAATGTTGGAACAATTAATGGTGCATTTTGAAAATTGCTATTTTGTTTGTTTATCGGAGCCGAAAAAGCATAAAACGTTCCCAATCGATTGGTAGTTGAACCTACAAAAACCGAGTTGTCTTCGTATTGTAAAATATTCGTAATTCCTGATAAAGTAAAGCTTTCTTTTACATTTGGATATTGAAAATTGTTCACTTTCTTCTCAAAAACTGTTTGGTATAATGGATGATTAAAGTTGATTTTTGTGATCTGTTTTCCAGAAGTCGAAAGTTCGGAATAATTGAATCTTCCAAAGTTTTTCGCGAAAGCATTTAACAAGCTTGGCGAATTTTTTGTATTCGGAATCAAAACAATATTACCACCTTTTTCATAAAATGATTTTAGTGTTGTTCCTAATGCTACTGGTAAATCTTCCAATTCATTCAACACAATCGCATCTTGATTTTCAATTTGATTGTAATCTAAAGTAGCTAATTCGGTACTCTGAAAATTAAATTCATCAGCTGTAAAAATGCGACTTAAGAAGTTGTTTTTTTCTGAGTTTCCGATGGCGACTACGTTTGCTTTTTCAGGTTTTGAAATGCTTATATAGAAATCGTTGTCATAGCTTAAACTGTTATCTTCAATACTGATGTTTCCGTGAAAATCGTTTTTTGGAATGGTGATTGCAATTTCTGTTTTTTGATTTTCAAATTTTGCAATGGTTTTAGCAATTGCTTTATTGTTACTGAAAACAGAAAGCGGCACTTCGTTTTCGTTTTTTCCAAAAGCCTGAAGCGTGATTTTTAGTTCGTAAAATTGATCCAAAACTTGGGAAATCAAAACCTTATCAATGCTTATGTTGGTTTTGCTTTGTGCTTCGGGTTGGATGAAATATACTACGCTATTTTCGGCTAAATCCAATGCTTTTTTGCTTTCCGATTGAATTGCATCGGTAATGATAACGTAATCTTTTTTGGTATTTTTCTTCTTAGTTTCTACCTGATTGATTAGATAATCCATCTGAAATGGCATCGCTGAATAGTCCAAATTCTGCAACTCTTTTTGAATCGATTTGATATCCGTATCCCAAAACACTTCGGAATTGGTAAGTAATGAGAATTGTTGGTTTTCAGGTAGTTCTTCTAATAAATCTTGAACGCTTCGTTTAAGTAATTCGCCTTTTGCACCTTTGGCTTGCATTGAAAACGAGTTGTCCAATAAGATAATTAACTCGTTGCTTTTATTGGTCGTGTCTTTGGCTTCAAAGAAAGGCTGTGCAAAGGCTAAAATTAAACAAGCTAACAATAACAAACGCGTAGCCAACAACAACCATTTCTTGATTTTAGAACTTTTTCGGGTTTGAATTTGAATTTCTTTGAGTAGTCTTACATTTGTAAAATACTCTTTTTTAAAACGACGTAATTGAAATAAATGCACCAAAATTGGTATAACCAACAGAAAAAGGAAGTAGAGAATTTCTGGATGTTTGAACTGCATTTATAATTAGAATTTGTCAAAAGTACGAAATAGAATTAATAATTGACAATTATTTCTTCTTTCTCTTCTCGTCTCTTTTACGTTCGATGTTTCTATTTCTAGATTCGGTTTTACGTGGTTTACGTTTTCCTGGACTACCAAGGTTTACCTTAGCATTTTTATCTTTTTTCTTGTGAAAAGCTTCTCCGCCTTCTTTTTTAGGTGTTTTCAACAAGAACTTCATTTTTTTCTTTTCCTTTTCAAAATCTAAATAACGTTCTTCGATTTTTAAATCTTCTGGAAGTGGAAATTCTTTAATTTCGGTATTCATTAATAATTCTACCTCAATTTTACTTTCGACTTCACTTGGCGAAACCAAACTGATTGCAATACCTGTTTTATCAGCACGACCCGTTCTACCGATACGGTGCATGTATTTTTCTGGTTCTTCGGTAAATTGTAAGTTGATAACGTGAGTAATATCTGAAATATCCAAACCACGCGCCATAATATCGGTGGTAACTAAACCTCTTAATTCGCCTGCTTGAAAAGAAGTCATTGTATTTAAACGATAATTTTGCGATTTATTGGAGTGAATTACACCAAATTGCTCTGGAAATTCTTCATCTAATGTTTCGAAAACCAAATCAACAATACGTTTATTGTTTACGAAAATTAAAACACGTTCCATGGTTTCTGTTTCACGAACCAAGTGTTTCAACATGTTTAATTTCGTAAGGAAATTTGGAACTTGATATACAATTTGTTCAATTTTTTCTAAAGGTGTTCCGCTTTGTGCTAAAGAAACTTCTTTAGGAAATTCGAAATATTCGTCTAACATGGCATCTACTTCTTCGGTCATGGTTGCCGAAAACAAGATGTTTTGTTTTTTGCCACGCATCATTGATAAAATCGAAGTCAGTTGGGTTCTAAAGCCAAGATTTAGGATTTCGTCAAATTCGTCAATAACTAATTTTTGTAATTCGTCAAAACGTAAAACGCCGTCTAAACCTAAATCCATTACTCTTCCTGGCGTTCCTACTAAAATATCGACACCTTGAGCTAATGCTTTTCGTTGTGTATTGATGTTGACACCACCATAAATTCCAAGTGTTCTAACACTCATGTATTTGGTTAGTTTTTCAACTTCTTCTGCAACTTGTACTACTAATTCACGTGTTGGGACTAAAATTACAATTCTTGCCGATTCGTTATTTTGAAATTTCCATTGTTTTAAAATGGGCAATAAATAGGCAAAAGTTTTTCCTGTTCCAGTTTGTGCAATTCCCATCATGTCTCTTCCTGAAAGAATTACAGCATGTGATTTCTCTTGAATAGGCGTAGCGTGAACAAAACCTAATTCGTCTAATGCTTTTTGTAGTGATTTTGGTAAATCGAATTCTTGGAACGTTTTCATAATGCAAATAAAATTGTTTACAAAGGTACATAATCTTTTTGTAATGATTTTCTTGAGTTGTAACGTTGTTTGTTACATTTTTATTTACTTTACAAAATTGTTGATACAAAATTGTAATGAAAAGAGTTTACCTTAATTATGGATAAGAAAATTGTAATTTATTTTTTGTTTTGTTTTTTTTGCGAGGGTGTTTTTGCTCAAGTAAAAGAAAAAGATAGCACAACTGCAATTTATCAAGACATTCATAATTTGTCAAAAAAAAGTAAGTTCAACAAATTTGTGTATAAACTTTTTTTCCGTTCTTCGGCATTAAGAGTAGAAAACTTAATTCCAGAAAAAAAAGCAATTATAAAGCCTTTGATAACCAATAAATCAAACGGAAAAATAATTCGGAATATTATAATCGAAACTTTGGATCCATTTGGACAATCGGTTACTAATGAAACTAAAAAACCACGAAATGGATTTGATCGTTTTGGAAATTCAATTCATTTGAAAACTAAAAAATTTACCATTCGAAATTTATTGCTATTTAGAAAAAATGGTATTTGTGACTCGTTGCTTTTAAAAGAATCGGAACGTTTGATTAGAAGTCAGCGATATGTTCGTGAAGTTGTGGTTACTCCTATTTTTTTGAGTTCAACAAACGATTCTATTGATATTAAAGTTCGGGTTTTAGACTCGTGGAGTTTGGTTCCAAATGGAAGTTATTCAAGCAATCAAAGTAGTATAAAATTAATTGAGCGTAATTTATTTGGCTTCGGTCATCAAATTACAGGAAATCTTGAAAATCAGTTTTCACCTAAAGAGCAAGCATTTTTTGCACGGTATACCATAAATAATATTAAAAATAGTTTCATTAGATTTGATCTAGAATATACAAGTGAATTCAGTAATAACAGCAGAAGAAGTGTAAATTTATCTCGTCCATTTTATTCGGTTTTTGCTCGAAATGCTGGTGGTGTATATTTCGAAAACACGTTGAGTACAGAGTTTTTTCCGGTTGCAGATTCATTAGTTATAGAACCTGTAAAATTTGAATTTCAAGAATATTGGTACGGAAGAGCTTTTCGATTAGGAAAGAATATTATTAAAGATAATGTGTATACCAATTTCATAACGGCAGTTAGCTACAACAGAAAAGCTTTTTTAAGAAAACCAGATAAAACATTAGATACAAGTTCATTTTTTACGTCCGAAAATAATATTATTGGATATGTTGGTCTCTCAAAACAGCAGTTTTATCAGGATAAATATATTTTTAATTATGATATCATCGAAGACATTCCTTACGGGCAGAATATTGCTCTAATTTTTGGTTATCAAGATAAAAATGATATTTCTAGATTGTATTCTGGGATTACGATTTCGCATGGTAAAAAATACAATTTTGGTTATTTGAGTAGTTTTATCGAATGGGGAAGTTTTTACAACAAAGATATTACGGAACAAACAGCTTTTAAAGTTGGATTTAACTATTTTAGTCCGTTGATAAATTTAGGTAAATGGCGTTTTAGACAATTTATAAAACCAACCTATATTTGGGGAAATAATCGTGATGCTTCTTTCAAAGATCAGTTATCGTTGAATAATTATTATGGTATTGAAGGTTTTAATAACCGAATTTTAAGTTCGCAAAAATGGGTTTTTTCATTGCAAACACAGTCGTATGTTCCTGGAAGTTGGTACGGATTTCGTTTTAGTCCATATATAAATATTTCGACGGGTTCTTTGGCCGAAGAAAAAGCTCTTTTTGCAAGTAAAGTGTATTCAAAATTTAGTTTAGGCATTCAAATAAATAATGATTTTTTAGTATTTAATAGCTTTCAAATTTCGTTTTCATATTATCCGTTAATTCCGTTTGAAGGTGATAATATCTTAAAGACCAATTCGTTTGAAAACACAGATTTAACCTTAAATGATTTTCAATTAGGTAAACCAACCCATATTAGATATGAGTAGTTTTTTGTTTCAGGTTTCAAGTTTTGGATTAAACTTAAATCGTCATTGAGAATAGCTTGGTTTCTGGTGCTTTTCGTTTTAAACGTAAATCAAATGCCATACAAATGTTGCGCACAAAAGGTTTTCCTTTTTCGGTTACGATAATTCCATGATCTAAGAATTTCAATAAGCCATCGGCTTCCATTTCTTCTAAGTTTGCATGAATTTCATCTAATTCAGGAAATTGCAATGATACATCGTCCCAAGAAGTTGTAAACTGGCACATTAAATTTAAAATATGTTTTCTAATTACTAAATCTTCTGGAGTAAGTAAATGTCCTTTAAAAACAGGTAATTGATTGGCCTCTAAACGAGCATAGTAATTTTCAATTGTTTTTTCGTTTTGAGCAAAACTATACCAACTATCGCTAATTGAAGAAACACCAAGTCCTATCATTAACTTTGTTTTTGAAGTAGTGTATCCCATGAAATTTCGGTGTAATTTACCTTCATTAAATGAAGCAAACATACTATCGTTTTTCAAGGTAAAATGATCCATTCCAATTTCATGATAACCGTTTTTTGCTAACATTTTTTTGCCCTCTTCATACAATTTGCGTTTTTCGTCATCTTTTGGCAAATCTTTATTATTAAATCCACGTTGACCATTTCCCTTGATCCAAGGCACGTGCGCATAGCTGTAAAACGCCAATCTGTCTGGTTGTAAGGATTTTGTCTTATCTATTGTATCGACTACATTTTCTAACGTTTGAAATGGTAAGCCAAAAACTAAATCATGACTAATCGAAGTATAGCCAATTTCTTTTGCCCAAAAAGTAACTTTTGCCACATTATGGAAAGGCTGAATTCTATGAATGGCCTGTTGTACTTTTTCGGAATAATCTTGCACACCAAAACTAACTCGTCTAAATCCTAACTCGTATAGTTTTTGTAAATGTTGACGTGTGGTATTATTTGGATGTCCTTCAAAACTAAATTCATATGTTTTCGCTTTATCAGCAAATTTAAAAATTCCACTAATTAAAAATTCTAAATTTTCTGGTGAAAAAAATGTTGGAGTTCCGCCTCCTAAATGAATTTCTTTAATTATTGGCTTTCTTGGAAACAAATCGCAATACATTCGCCATTCTTTTAAAACTGCTAAAATATAAGGTTGTTCGACTTCGTGACGTTTTGTAATTCGTTTATTGCAACTGCAAAATGTACATAAACTTTCGCAAAATGGTAAATGAATATACAAACTAATTTCTTCATTTATATTTGACTCTTTAAAAGATTGAAGCACTGTTTTTTTCCAATCTTCAACATAAAATAAATCTTCATCCCAGTAAGGAACGGTAGGATAACTTGTATATCGAGGACCTAAAACATTGTATTTTTGGATTAAAGATGACTGCATGGTAACGTTGCTTTTTTAGATTACGAATGTATTTTAACCTATTATTATAAAAAATGATAATTATCATATTGGACTTATGTAACAAATATTACATACAAAAGGTAGTAAAATCAATACCTTTGAAAATAATAAACAGCAAATACATGAATACAAAATTTGAAGAAATAATAAATTCCAATCAATTGATATTGGTTGATTTTTATGCAGATTGGTGCGGTCCGTGTAAAATGATGTCTCCAATTTTACAGGAAGTTAAAGGAATTATTAAAGAAGATGTAAAAATAATTAAAATAAATGTAGACCAACATCAAGATTTAGCTAGTCATTTTATGGTGCGAGGTGTTCCAACGTTGATGTTGTTTAAATTGGGTAAAATGCTTTGGAGACAATCGGGTGTTTTGAGCACTAAAGATTTGGTTTCTATAATTCAAAATCAGTTGAATTAATATTTTTTGTATATTTAAACAAATTAAAATAGTAAGAAATGAAATTAAGAATTTTAAGTGTATTAGTTGTATTGATGAGTTTAACATCGTGTATTAAAAAACAAGTAGAAGGTGTTCAAGTGCTTGATATTGCTACTTATGAAAAACAACTAAAACAACCCGAAGTACAATTAATTGATGTAAGAACTCCAGAAGAATTTAGCCAAGGACATCTTGAAAACGCTAAAAATATCAACATAATGGCTGAAGATTTTGATGATCAGGTAGCTTCGTTAAATAAAACAAAGCCGGTGATGGTGTATTGTAAATCGGGTGGGAGAAGTGCAAGAGCATCTGAACGTTTAAAAGAATTAGGTTTTACTAAAATCATTGATTTAGAAGGAGGAATTACTAACTGGAATAGTGAAAATAAACTAATTGTAAAATAATTTGAAGAACACTATATTCCACAAGTGTGTAAGTTAAAAAGTTAAGGCTTAGATTTTATAATCTGAGTCTTTTGTCAAAATAAGATTAAATTGGTTAAAACGATTCCCAAATTTCAGATTAGCATTGATCATTTTTTAGTAGATTCTTTCAAAGTTATTAACCTAGCGAGAATATTTAGTAAATGTCTATTTATCTTTGATATATGGGAAAAATAGATTTTTGTACATTTTCAAAAATGAGTAGTTAGTATTTCTTAAGCTAATGATTAAATTAATAAAATAAGGTAGAAAGAGAAAATTTTGCATAAATCATAAATGTTCAAAGAAGTATTAAATCTGAATAAATATTTGAATTGTAATTTAAAACAAGGATCTTAATCAGTATTTGTCTCAAAAAAATAAAATTAAAATTTAAAAAAATATTCAGTTAAATTAGTTTTTGTTACGTTGTCGTTCTAGTTCTAGTTAATAAATTAGTATATTCATTTATTATTTAAATCTATATATTTGAAATAGCGGATTCATATTTAGTATTAACAATTTTCCAATCTATAACATTGAAAATTGCAGTTAAATAATCGGTGCGTTTGTTTTGATAGTTCAAATAATAAGCATGTTCCCAAACATCAATTGTTAAGATAGGAGTTCCCTTTATTTCAGCATTTGGCATTAACGGATTGTCTTGATTTGATGTACTTGTTATGGCAAGTTTTCCTTCTTTTGTAACTACTAACCAAGCCCATCCGCTTCCAAATTGATTTGTAGCAACTTCTGCTATTCTTTTCTGAAATTCGTCAAATGAACCAAATTCATTTGCAATTGCTTGCGCTAATTCGCCTGAAGGTGTTCCACCAGCTTTTGGATTTAAAATTTCAAAAAATAAATTGTGATTGTAATATCCTCCTGCATTGTTTCTTAAAGCAGTATTTTTGACATCTAATTTTGTTAAAATCTCCTCAATAGTTTTTGTTTCTAAATCAGTTCCAACTATCGCATTATTTAATTTATTTGCATATCCTAAATGATGTTTTGAATAATGAATTTCCATTGTTCTACCATCAATAAAAGGCGCTAAAGCATCATATGCATATTTTAAGCCTTTCATTTTAAAAACACCACCTTCATTTACTTTTACATCGGCAGGATTGCCAAAAGCAGTTTGTGTAACGGGAACTTCTGGATCAGGAATTTGAACTTCAACTAATTCGTTATCTTTTTTACATCCTAAAATGCTTACTAGAACAAAAGAGATTATAAATAGTTTTTTCATTTTTTATGATTTAATATTACGCTCTTTCATTAATTGATTGATGAGTTCAATATATTGTTGTTTGGCTTCATTAGCCGAAATATGTTTAACTTGCATCCAAGCATTAAATTTGAATGCATTTCGTAAATCTTGTGGATTTTGAAAATATAATTTATTGGTACTTTCTGAAGTAGCTTGTTTGTATAATCCATACAACACCAACTGAATATCTTGCGGAACTGATTCTTGTGGAATCAATTGTGCATTTGCAAATGCGTCGTCAAATAATGTATTTATATCTTTTTCACTCATTTATGCTTTTTTACAGATAACTGTTTTGTTTCCAATTGCTTTTTCACCAATTTTAACATTAACTTCTGTTCCTAATGGTAAGTATAAATCTACTCTTGAACCAAATTTGATAAAGCCTGCATCTTTTCCTTGTACTACGCGCATACCTTCTTGTGCGTAGTTTACAATTCTACGTGCTAATGCTCCAGCAATTTGACGATACATAACTTCACCATATACTCTGTTGTTGATTACCACTGTAGTTCTTTCATTTTCTTCGCTCGCTTTTGGGTGCCAAGCAACTAAATATTTTCCTGGATGATATTTGCTGTATTTTACAATTCCGTTTAGTGCATAACGTGTTACGTGTACATTTATTGGTGACATAAAAATGGAAACCATTAAACGTTTGTCTTTAAAATATTCTGGTTCATATACTTCTTCAATTACAACCACTTTTCCATCAACTGGAGCTAATATATGATTGTCACTATTATCTGCAACTCTTGTAGGATTTCTAAAAAACTGAAGCACTAAAAATAAAATTATAATTGCAAATAAAAACAAAAGGGTTCTCAGCCAGTTTGTATCTTTAAAAAAATAATCAGCTAAAAAAATAATACTAACGACTAAAAGTAGTGTAATAAAAATAAGTTTTGAACCTTCTTTATGAAACATAATATAAAATTAAATAAAATAAATTAATAAACGGAATAACAAAGATAATACTATCTAATCGATCTAAAATACCACCGTGTCCAGGCATTATTTTTCCACTATCTTTTATTCCTGCAACGCGTTTAAATTTTGATTGAATTAAATCGCCTAAAGTACTAAAAACACTCACAATTATTGCAATAATAACCCAAATGTACAAAATGTTTGATTCGATATAAAATTTAGATAATAAAACACTTGAAATAATGGTAAAAAACATTCCACCTATAAAACCTTCAATTGTTTTTTTAGGTGAAACACTTGGAAATAGTTTCTTTTTTCCGATTTTTTTTCCAACTAAATATGCAAACGTATCATTTGCCCAAATAAGAATTAAAATTGAAATTAATATTTTTGGGTTATACCCATTTTTACCAATTGCAACATAATTTGTAATGATAAAAGGAATGATAATATAGCCAATTAACAATAAATAGCGGGTTGTGATTTTAAAGTTGCTTTTTTTTGTGTTAAATAAATAGAATAAAAGCTTAATTGATATTATTGTGGATAAACTTACAATTATTGTTTTAATTATGAAATCTTGACTTTTGTTCCATAAAAAATAATACAAAATTGCGGCAAAGAATAAACTTATAAATAAATTCAAAGATGTAATTCTGCAAAATTCATAAACGCTAATTAACAAAAATATACCAAAAAGAATTGCTAAACTTTCTTTTGAGTAAGAGATACAGCCTAATAATAAAATTATATAAACGGATCCAGATAATGCTCTTTTAAGCGTTTCGTTCATTCTATAAATCTTCTAAAAGAAGTAGGTAAAGATTTTTATGACAACTTCCATAATGAAGAAAATCTTGTTCTTTTACTTCTTCAAAGTATTTTATGGTTGTAATATTTGTTGGATAATTTTTTTCGTGAGCGTTTTTGATTTTTCTTAATCCATCTCCTTTACTTCCAGTTATTTGACTTGTTGTTGCAAAAACAATCATATTTATTGGCAACTCATTTGGTTTAAAATGTTTTAATTGATTGGAAGAAAAAAGTATTGAACCTTCATCAGCAACTAGGTTTTCACAACTGGTTAAGAAAAAAAAGGCTTTGTTATTATTTCCATTTGGAGACAATCTATTTTCTTCTAATAGTTTAAAAAGTTTCGAATCAAAACAGACTACTTCTTTCTCAAACCAATCATTTTCGGCTAAAATATTCTCAAAATTTTCAGAAATCTCACTTAAGTTTTCACAATAAATAAATTTTCCTCCATTATTTTTAAAATGCGTTGTAAACTGTTCATCTATGGGTAATAAAATATCTGGTTCATGAGAATTTTTGACATCTTTTTTTTTGTCACTATCTGCCTCATCAGCTGAATTTCCGAAAATTTTTTTAAAAAGATTGCTCATCTATTTTTAGAATAAGTAATTTGTATTGTACAAATCAAAGATAAAAAAAACTCAGCATATTGCTTTAAATACTGAGTTTTTTTATTAAGATTGTTTTGTTAATAAGTATTATTCAAGAATTCAAATCTCTTCTTCTTTATCAAAAGGTCTTTTTCCGAAAATTGTTTCTAAATCGTCTTTAAAGATTACTTCTTTTTCAATCAAGATGTCTGCTAATTGTGTTAATTTCTCTTTATTTGTTTCTAAAAGTTGAATAGCTCTTTGATATTGCTCTTCAATTAATTTAGAAATTTCAAAATCAATTACTTTTGCAGTATCTTCAGAATACGGTTTTGAAAAATTATAATCAGATTGACCTGTTGAGTCATAATAAGTAATATTTCCAATCTTATCGTTTAATCCATATATAGTTACCATTGCTCTTGCTTGACGTGTAACTTTTTCTAAATCACTCAAAGCGCCTGTTGAAATTTTATCAAAAATAACCTTTTCGGCAGCTCTTCCGCCCATAGTAGCACACATTTCGTCTAACATTTGGTCTGGTCTTACGATTAAGCGTTCTTCTGGTAAATACCAAGCAGCTCCTAAACTTTGTCCACGAGGAACAATTGTAACCTTTACAAGTGGCGCAGCGTGTTCTAACATCCAACTTACTGTTGCATGACCTGCTTCATGAAAAGCAATTGCTCGTTTTTCATTTGGTGTAACAATTTTATTTTTCTTTTCTAGACCGCCAACTATTCTGTCAACAGCATCTAAAAAATCTTGTTTGTCTACAGCTTTTTTGTCTTTACGAGCAGCAATTAATGCAGCTTCATTACATACGTTAGCAATATCAGCTCCAGAGAATCCAGGGGTTTGTTTTGCTAAAAATTCGGTATCTAATTCCTCTGATTTTTTTAAAGGTTTTAAATGAACTTCAAAAATTTCTTTACGTTCTCTGATGTCAGGTAAATCCACATAAATTTGTCTGTCAAAACGACCTGCACGCAATAAAGCTTTGTCTAAAACATCGGCTCTGTTGGTTGCAGCTAATACAATTACGTTTGAATTGGTTCCAAAACCATCCATTTCTGTTAGTAATTGATTTAATGTATTTTCTCTTTCATCATTTGCACCTGTCATATTGTTTTTACCACGAGCTCTACCTACAGCGTCAATTTCATCAATAAAAATAATTGCTGGTGATTTTTCTTTTGCTTGTTTGAATAAATCTCTAACACGAGAAGCTCCGACCCCTACAAACATTTCCACAAAATCTGATCCAGACAATGAAAAGAAAGGTACTTTTGCTTCACCTGCAACAGCTTTAGCTAATAAAGTTTTTCCTGTTCCTGGAGGTCCAACTAACAAAGCTCCTTTTGGAATTTTTCCACCAATTGAAGTGTATTTTTCTGGATTTTTAAGGAATTCTACAATTTCTTGAATTTCTTCTTTTGCACCTTCTAATCCTGCAACGTTTTCAAAAGTTGTTCTTGTATCATTCTTTTCATCAAAAAGTTTTGCTTTTGATTTTCCAATACTAAAAATTTGTCCCCCAGCACCCCCAGCACCCCCAGACATTCTTCGCATCATAAAAATCCAAAGAACAACTAATAATAATATCGGAATAATTCCAATGATTAAATCATCTAAAAAACTTTCAGGTTCTTTTTCATAATTATTAATTTTCCGTTCTGTATCTGCTTTTGCTAATACTTCTTGAAAAGTTCTTAAATCACCAATTTCAAAAGTATAGTGAGGTCCTTTTTTGTTTAATTTACCTGTAATGTCATTTTTTACTTTGTTGTGTTTTTTATCTTTTAAAGCTTCTTCTTTAAGAAAAACAGTTGCTTTCGTGTTACTAAATATTACTTTATCAACCTGACCAGCATTCAAGAATTCATTAAATTTAGATAAGCTTGTTTTGCCAGGATTGCTTAAATCAAGACCATTTGTAACCAAACTAATTGTAAAAAAAATCATTAGGACAAGTACAATACTCATCCATGGACTAAATTTAAAGCCAGAATTATTAGTGTTGCTATTTTGTGCCATAAAATATTTTAGTATTTTGTTTCGATAGTTGTGATTTTTGCATCACCCCATAAACTCTCAATTCGGTAATATTCGCGAATGTGTTTTTGAAATACATGCACTACAATATTAACATAGTCCATTAAAACCCATTCACCATTTTCGGCACCTTCTACATGCCAAGGTTTATCTTTTAATTCTTTTGAAACAATTTTTTGAATAGAACCTACAATTGCATTTACTTGTGTGTTTGAATTTCCATTACAAACTACAAAGTAGTCACAAATAGTATTGTCTATTTCTCTTAAATCAAGAATGTCAATATCTTCTCCTTTTATTTCTTCAATTCCTCTGATGATGTTTGCTATTAAATCATCGTTGCTAATATTTTTTTTTGTCATTTATTATTTTTAAATTTATACAAAGGTATCATTTTTTGTGATTATTTTTGAACCTCAACATAAAGATTAAATTTTGCTACTCTAAACATGAAGTTAATCAAACTCAATGCCATTGATTCTACAAATACTTTTTTAAAGCAATTAGCTACAATTAAAGAGGTTGAAAATTTCACAGTAGTTTCAGCCGAACACCAAACAAACGGTAAAGGACAGCGTGGTTCAGAATGGTTAATTGAATCGAGTAAAAATCTAACTTTTAGTGTTTTATATGTTAAAAAAACAAATTTACAAATCAATTTATTTACTTTAAATGTCATTGTAGCATTAAGTGTTGTAGAAGGTTTACAAATGCTAATTTCTAAAGAGTTTAAAATAAAATGGCCAAACGACATTTTGGCAGAGAATAAAAAAATTGCTGGAATTTTAATTGAAAACAGTATAAAAAGTCAGACCGAAATCCAATCAATTATCGGAATTGGCATTAATGTTAACCAAGAAAATTTTGAAAACTTACCGCAAGCTTCTTCTTTATGTCTTTTGGAACAACATTTTTTAGACAAAGATTTGATTTTACAAAACGTAGTTAATCAATTAAAAAATAATTTGGAACAACTCAATCAACTTTCTGAAACTTATTTTTGGGAAAAATATCATGAGTATTTGTTTAAGAAAAATGTGGTTTCAACATTTGAAGATTCGAACGGCAACCGATTTGTTGGAAAAATCATCAAAGTTACTTCCGAAGGAAAACTAAAAGTGCAATTGGAAAACGATACTGAAATAGATTTTGATATTAAGGAAGTAAAAATGTTGTACTGAATTAATCATTCCTTAAAATTACTAAATCGTTTGTTAAACTTCTCTAATAAGAATTTCAAATTAGTACATTTGTGCTAATTTTAAAAAAAACAGAATTCCAACATCTCATGGAAAAAAAAATATTCTCCTTTTTGTTTTCAACCCGTTTAATGGCTGTTTTATTTATAGCTTTTGCTGCTGCAATGGCTGCAGGAACATTTATTGAAGACGCTTACAATACTGATACGGCTCGTGTAATAGTTTATAACGCTTGGTGGTTTGAAACTATTATGGTTTTTTTTGTAATTAATTTTATTGGAAACATAAAACGTTATCAACTGCATAAAAAAGAAAATTGGGCTACCTTATTATTACATCTTTCTTTTATTTTAATTATTGTTGGAGCTTTTGTTACAAGATATATTAGTTACGAAGGAATGATGCCAATTAGAGAAGGTGAATCATCAAATATTATTTATTCAGACAAATCGTATTTAACTGTTTTAGTTGATGGAGATTACAAAGGTGAAATGAAGCGAAAAACCTTTGAAAAAGGTTTAATTTTAGCTCCTGAAGTTAAAGAAGATTCGTTTTTGAAAGCATTTGCAAGTAACGATTTCTCAATGAATGGTGAATTTAGCGGAACGCGATTTGAAGTAGAACATCAAGAGTTTGTTATGAACGCAATAGAAACTGTTGTTGCTTCAGAAACAGGACAATTGATGTTAAAAATGGTAGAATCGAGCGGTGGAATGCGTCATGAACATTACTTAAAAGAAGGCGAAGTTCAAAATTTACATAACGTACTTTTTGCTTTTAATAAATATACAGAAGGAGCGATTAATATTACCAAAATCAGTGAAGCTTACACCATTCAAACGCCTTTTGAAGGTAATTTTATGCGAATGGCAGATAAATTACAAGGTAAAGTGGCTAAAGATTTAGTACAACCTTTAATGTTGCGTTCGTTATATAATATTGGAGGTGCTCAGTTTGTATTCCCAGAGCCAGCGATTAAAGGAGAATTGACCTTTAAATCGAATAATGATTTTAAAGACAAACAAACCGATGATGCGCTGAAAGTTAAAATCAAAACGCAAGGAAAAGAAGAAGTTTTAACTTTAGTAGGAGCAAGAGGCAAACAAGGAGTGCCACAAAGCGTAAAAATTGGTGATTTAGAATTTACGCTATTCTTCGGAAGTAAAGTTTATAGCACTCCATTTACAATCAAATTAGATGATTTTATTGCAGATAAATATCCAGGAACTGAAAATAGTTATTCGGCTTTTAAAAGTAAAGTAGAAGTGCAAGATGCTGAAAAAAAGAATACATTCAAAGATAGTATTTTCATGAATAATGTATTGGATTATAGAGGTTTTAGATTGTTTCAAGCAGGTTTTGATCCAGATGAAAAAGGAACTCAATTATCGGTTAGTCATGATTTTTGGGGAACTTGGATAACGTATATTGGTTACTTTTTATTGTACTTTGGAATGATGGCAATTTTATTTAATAAAAATACGCGTTTTGCAAGTTTGAAAGATAAATTAGAAAAAGTTAAAATCAAAAAATCAAAACTATTAAGTATTGTACTGATTTTATTTTCTTCACTAACTTTTGCACAACACAACCATCAGCCAAGTAAAGAAGAAACACTAAAATTATTAAAAAAATATGTAGTTTCAGAGGAACATGCTGCACAGTTTGGAAAAGTTGTTATTCAAGATAACGGTAGAATGAAGCCAATCAATACGTTTTCATCAGAATTACTTCGTAAAGTATCAAAAAGTGATATGTATGAAGGCATGAATTCCGATCAAGCGTTCTTGTCAATGACACAATATCCTCAATATTGGTATAATTTGCCAATCATTTATTTAAAAAGAGGAAATGACAGTATTCGTAAATTAATTGGAGTTGAAAAAGATGCAAAATATGCACCATTAGTAGCTTTTTTTGATGAAGAAGGTGGTTATAAATTAGCTAATTATTTAGATGCAGCTTATAAAGAAGCAGTTCCAAACCAATTTCAAAAAGATTTTATTGAAGCAGATAAGAAAGTAAACCTTTTATATTCGGCTTTAAGTGGACAAATTTTAAAAGTTTTCCCAGTTCCAGGCGATAAATCGAATAAATGGGTTTCGTTTTTAGAAGTGAACCAACCAACAGGAACAGCTTTAGATTCGATTAAAAACGTAATGCCGTTTTACTTAAATGCTTTAGAAAAAGCTTCGAAAAGTAACAATTACGAATTATCAAATAGCCTTTTAAAAGGATTAAACGAATACCAAAAGAAATACGGTGCTACTGTTATGCTTTCAGAAAGTAAAATCAGTTCTGAAATCACATACAACAAATATGATATTTTCAAACGATTGTATTATGTGTATATGTTGGCAGGTGTTTTAATGTTGGTTTTCTGTATTGTTCAAATTTTCAAAGATTCAAAAGTAATCCGAACTATTATCAATGTTTTTCATGGATTGATTGGTTTCTTTTTCGTGTTACACTTAGTTGGATTAATTGTAAGATGGTATATTTCTGGTCACGCACCTTGGAGTGATGCTTATGAAAGTATGATTTATGTAGGTTGGGCAACCATGTTCTTTGGATTAGCTTTTGGTAAAGATTCAAAACTTACAGTAGCTTCAACAGCATTTGTAACAGCGATTATTTTAATGATTGCGCATTGGAACTGGATGGATCCATCAATTGGAAACCTACAACCAGTTTTAAATTCATATTGGTTAATGATTCACGTAGCGGTTATCGTTGCAAGTTATGGTCCTTTTACTTTAGCGATGGTTTTAGGTTTAGTTGCTTTATTCTTGATGATTTTTACCAATGAGAAGAACAAAGCAAAAATGAAATTAAGTATCGATGAAATTACTTATATCAATGAAATGGCGTTAACCGTAGGTTTAGTTATGCTAACTATCGGAAACTTTCTTGGTGGCCAATGGGCAAACGAAAGTTGGGGCCGTTATTGGGGTTGGGATCCAAAAGAAACTTGGGCTTTAATCAGTATTATGGTGTATGCTTTTGTAATCCATGCGCGATTTGTACCTGCTTTACGAGGACGTTGGATTTATAATGTAATGAGTGTTTTTGCTTTTGCTTCGATTGTTATGACCTATTTTGGTGTAAATTTTCACTTAAGTGGTTTACATAGCTATGCTTCGGGAGAAAAACAAAACGTTACGTATTATATTTACATTGCAATAGGCGTAGCTATAATTTCGGCTTTGGCTTATTTTCCGTACAA
>Ga0209480_10000237_pt1 | contig 48648 bp, 43 predicted proteins | sample JI61114C2DNA_FD_187501 | JGI IMG/M metagenome (GOLD analysis project Ga0209480, IMG submission 187501) | Wastewater effluent complex algal communities from Wisconsin, to seasonally profile nutrient transformation and Carbon sequestration -... | ecosystem: Engineered > WWTP > Effluent > Algae...
GGGATATAATCCGATTTGTAACAACTCCTGTACAACCGGCTTCACCTGTTTCGTTTCATATCCTGTTGCGGAAATCCGGATATGACTGCCGGGAGGCAAAACCAGCCGGAAACAACCGGCAGCATCTGCCAATACACTGTAAGAAGAATCCATACAGCTTACCGTAGCACCGGATACAGGCTGCCGGGTTTGCGCATCCAGCACCACACCGGAAACGGGTGACTGGCCAAACAGACAGGTACTCCAGCCGAAAGCGGCCAGCAGAAAAAATGGTTTTTGTTTCATGTTCGTTTAAATATATTTTTAGTCTTGTCTAAATATATATTTAAACCAATTTAAACCATTTTTCTGTTCCGGCAAAATTATAAAGAGCGGGAACCCCGTTTACCAGATTCCCGCTCTTTATCACCAGGTTGCCGGCTGTTATTTTATCTTATAACGTAAGCCGGTATAAATCATCCGTCCGCTAACAGGTCCCCAGACCATGGACGCATCGAAATAAGGGCCGAATGGCTCGTCTGCCGCTATTATCACCTCTTGCTGAAAAAAGTTTGTCAGGTTCTCCCCTCCCAGGTAAAATTCAACCGGATGTTTTTTTCCGAGGGTTTTACTGACCTGGGCATTCATCAGCCAATAAGCCGGTGAGGATAGTTCCCGCTGGTAAACTGGCGGATTTCCCTGCAGGGCGGGGATCCGTTTGGCGCCATTCAGATTGACCGTATAATCCATTTTCCAGCCATTGATACTATAGGCCAGATTAGCAAATGCCCTGTGCTTTGACGTAAAGGGTTTTTGCTTTACTACTCCATTATACGTTGTGCGCACATCAAAAAATCGATAGGCCAGCCGCAACTCCAGCTGACGAAGTGGTTCCGCATTCAGTTCCAGTTGCAGACTGTTGGAAAATGAACGACCATTCAGATTACCAAAAAAAACATAACTGGTTTGTTCTAGATCCACCACTACCTGGTTGGTAAAATCATTTCTGAAAAAATCAATACTGACACCTGCTTCCCGGTTGAATAAACGGAAATGCTGATCCACGCTGATTCCTTTATTCCAGGCAATTTCCGGATTCAAACCGTACGCTTTACCTGCCACAGCTCCTGTAAAAACAATATCTCTTGCACTGACCAGCGTGCTGGTATTTTCCGCAAATACATTGGCCGTCCTTTGACCGCGGCCGGCACTCAACCGGATGGAAGTTCCCTTCACCGGCGCATAATGCAAATGCAATCTTGGTGTCATAAACCACCCATACAGATTATTATGATCTGCCCGGAGTCCGGCCACTATGCTGATTTTGCTTCCCGGGGCATAACTGTACTCGAAAAATCCGCCGGGTATTTTCTCATGGCGGTCAAACCGGTAAGTGCGGATAACTTCATCAAACCGGTCTGCAGAAAAACTAAACCCGGTCCTGAATTTATGATTGGTATTGCCGATAATGGATTGATAAATCAGGTTGGCATACAAACCCTCTTGCCGGGCTTCATACTGCTGCAGGCCAAAATAAGCATCCTGCCGGTGAAATGACTGCAACAGCTGCAATCCGATACTTGTATATTTTTTAGCCGGGAATACATATCCTGTTTTGGCAAACAGTTCATACCGTTGGGTATTTATTCCTAATCCGTAATGACGGGTGGTGAATTTATCCCGCTCAGGATCAAACGCCGTTTCTCCACCGGTACGGTTATCCGTGAGCATTTTAAAACCGAATTGAGACATGAAGCCTTTCCCATCTTCAAACTTCCAGCGGTTGATGGCGCTGAAAAGGTTACCGGTGGGTATATCACGGAAGCCATCATTATTGAAGTCCACTTTATTAAAAAGAAAATCGTCATGTAATAAAAGTGCCGTACTCCATTTTTTTCCAAACTCCTGCACAAGGTTGAGATTAATATCCGACTTCAGCATGTTATTCAGATAGAGATTGGCATACAGTTTTTCCGCTTTCTCCGGTTTCTTCAGTTCGATATTTATCTGACCGGCGATTCCTTCAAAACCATTCACTACTGATCCGACTCCTTTATTGAGTTGAATCGATTCCACCCAGGGACCCGCAATGGAATTTAATCCAAGCGGTGTGGCCAACCCCCTTGGGCCGGGCAGATTCTCTACGGTCAGCTGGGTATAAATTCCACTCAGGCCCAATAACTGAATCTGTTTGCTACCGGTTACCGCATCATTATAAGATACATCCACAGATGGATTGGTTTCAAAACTCTCACTCAGGTTACAACAGGCTGCTTTAAACAATTCTTTTTCGGTCATGACTTGTGTACGGATCGTACTCAGTGATGACACGTATGTGGATCGTTGCCGGGCCGTCAGTTGTACTTCACCGAGCACCTGGTTACTGGCCAGTATTATCCTGATTTCCTTTGACGGTTCCGCGGCAATGGTATCCGGTTTATAACCGGCATAACTGATCTGCAGCCGGGTATCCGATTTTTGTACTTGTATACTGAATACACCGGCCGTATCCGTAATACTGCCGGTATTAGTTCCAAGTACCGTAATACTCGCACCGGGCAAGGGTCTGAAATTCCCTCTCGGATCCGTCTCCATCACCACTCCTTTCACTGTAAAAGAAGTTATGTTGAGCTGCAGCGGATCACCAGGTTCAAGCACCTCCTCATTCGTCCGGTAAAGACAGCATTCAGGCAAAACACTGTATACCGCATCCGGCGCTTTTTTCAGCCGTGTATCATGTCCCGATTCCGCAATCCGGGTGTGTACTCTGACCGGCTTTGTCAGCAATGTATCAATGGTCAGTGACAGCATTTTACTGCCGATATCCCAAACGGCCTCTTTCACTCCTCTCCCTTTGGCAGCCGTTTCTATTCGCTCTTTACACATCTCACAGTTGCCGTATACATAAAAAGAAGTGTTGATCACGGATCCTGTTTGTGCATTGACCGGCAGTGGTAAACTGCCCAGACAATACAATATAATTGTATACATTATTTTTTTCATAGTTGTTGTTTTGCAGAAATGAAACGAATTGGCAGCAATCATCTGTCACCAGACAAAGCGGAACAACCAGCATGAAGAAGTGGTCTGTAAATGAAATCAGGAACGGGTCTTCTTACGAAGGGCATTTAAAAAAGTACGCTCCACACTGATCAGCCAGCTGCTGGCCGCCATGCGTTGCATATTACCTGCTAGTTGAAAGCGGTAACCAATATTAAGTTTGGTGGTACTCTGAAAGATAAGCTGTGCTGATGTGGCTAAATCGGTAAAGCCGGCATTTTTATCCAGCAACCGCTGGCCTAAAAGCTCGGCATACAGGTTCAGGTTGGTTTGTTTATAATCCGTATACTCACGGGGCAATATCAGCATTCCACCGGACACTGAATAGTTAAGCGACTGGTAACCCCGTCTGGGTATATAAATCACATCATCAAACCTGGATTTATGCAATACCTGTGTATGCCCCAGTGAACCGGTGAGGGCAAAGGTATGCCACAATTGTGTGGCGATGAGACCAGCCTCCACTCCGCTTTTATCTCCCATCAGTGTAATCTCATCATAGTGGAAAGGAATCCGCGTCTTTCCCAGTTCTGTATAGACGGCCATCCGGAAATGCTTATGCAGTTCGTCCTTTGACAAAAACCGGTATTTGGCGTACAGACTGAATGATTCATACCTGGTATCGGCCGTATGCATATTGGCCAGTGAAATACCCGTTCGCAGCATCAGCTTCTTTCCTACTCCCCACATCAGCTGGGGCATAAAACGATTGGAGAAACGGCCATAAATATTATCGCGGGTAACAAAATGATCTTTCAGTTTTACGCTAAGCGATCTTGCCGGCAGATTGGATGCCGGTTCACCAAACACATACAACTCCTGTGCCTGCCCTGTAAAAGCAGCCAGCAGTAAGACTATGATTAATAACCGCCCCATGGTATTTCTTTATTCGCCTAATAATTGCCTGAGTGCTTTTTCCAGTTCTTTCCCTTCCAGGTCCATCGCGATCAGGACGCCTTCCTTATTGATGAGGTAGGATGTGGGGATTGCCGATATCCGCCACTTGTTCACCGTAACAGATTCCCACCCGCCATCATCAATTACCTGCAACCAGCTGATCTTATCCTTTTTCACCGCTTTTTGCCAGTCAGCATGATCTTCATCCAGCGATACGCCCAGTATCTCAAAGCCCTTGTCTTTAAACTTCGGGTAGAGTTTTGCCAATCCCTTATTGGAAACACGGCAGGGACCACACCAGGAAGCCCAAAAATCCAGCAGGACCACTTTCCCTTTCAGGGAAGATAACCTGACGGTATCCCCGGTTGCTGACGGCAATGCGACTTCAGGCGCATTATATCCCTGTTTAATCTGGGCATCAGCCCCGCGTTGAATCAATAAAAAAACGATTAAGAAGCATATCGGTTGCCACTTCATATTATGCGGTTAAAAGTTGTTCCACGCCAACCATTTGCCGGCGTGAAACAACAGTCTGGTTAATTACTTATATGATAAATACGTTCACCTGATTTAATTCCGTCTTTCTCCATACCTCTCTCTGCCCTACCCGTTTTAAGACTGGGAACAGCACCCGCACTGATTTTTTTAAACTCCTTTGCTGTTAAAAAAGATTTATCCATCAGTTTCACTGTTTGCCCCGTCAGTTTATTAAGCCCGGGTTTATAAAACCGAAACCAGTATTGTCCGATTTTCACCAGGCCGCCCGGCTTCACTTCCAAACCGGAAAACGTTCCGGTCAGCTGCAAACTTCCGACAAAAAAACCGGCATCTTCCACAGCTTTGCTGATCTCATCCGGATTCACACTGGCTCCCGGTTTAAAGACAATACTGAATGAGGAATTTTTTATATCGGCTTTTACCGATGCCACAAACGGTAGTATACCTAATGCTTTATTGATCGCATTACTACACAGGGCACAGGTCAGCCCGGTGGCCTGTAAATCAGCCCGGGTGAACTGAGCTTCCATTGTCTGTAGCTGCAACAGCAGTATACAAAATATGAAGAACCGTTTTATCATGTTCATTGCGTACTTCATGATTTCTTACAGCAATCTTTGCCATCATGTCCTTCTTTGCTGCATTTCCCGTCTTTACAGCAATCCATTTTAGCGGCATCCTTTTTACAACAGGGCTTATCACAATGGCCTTCATTTTTACATTTCCCGTCTTTGCAGCAATCCATTGCTTTATCCTCCCCTTTTTTACAGCAGGGCTTATCGCAATGGCCTTCATTTTTACACTTGCCGTCTTTACAGCAATCCATCTTAGCATCTTCCTTACTGCAACAATCTTTGCCGTCATGACCTTCCATTTTGCAACCGGCAGTCATTCCTTCCTTCTTACAGCAGGGCTTATCGCAATGGCCTTCGTTTTTACATTTGCCGTCTTTACAGCAGTCCATGGATTTATCATCTGCTTTTTTATCATACTTGCAGCATCCCGGGAGTTTATTATATACATCCATAGTGGCCTTAAAACCGGCATTATCATGTCCGGCGGCAGCTACCTGCTGCTGAATTTTGGCAGCATTGGAAGTATTGCTGTTATAAGTTACGGTAAGTTGTTTGCTATCTTCATCCCACTTTGCCTCAGTGGCTCCGGCCGTTTTTGCGGCTTTCTCAATGCGTGTTTTGCACATACCGCAATTACCGGATACCTGGAAACTTTCTGTTTTAGTCTGGGCGAATGCCAGTGTAGTAACCGCAGACAGTAATGCGGTTAAAGTGAAAAGACGTAATGCTTTCATATTTAATTTTTTAACTTATGAGTATTTTAAATGCCGTGTTTCATCAAACGAAAACAGGCTGAAGGTTCAGCCTTCTTATAAAACGGCAGGGTATCAGATTCTGAATACACTGATCTGAAGATATGTATCCTGATCAGATATGAGAGGCGGTGAATATGTAACTGAAGAAGTGGTGGATATACCTGGCAAAACAGGCACATCCATAAATTCAGAAGAGAAATAAGTCAGGGCGGAAATAGCGGGAATTGTGTAATCAGGATTGGCCGTCTTATTCTGATCCTGTTCGAGTTTGATGACCTTTAGTTCATCATGGCAACAATCATTGTCACCGTGCATATCCATCCCGCATTGCCCGCAATGGTCCGCTTTATTCCCGAACACCTGCACAGAAGCCAGGCGATCCATACAGAAATGAAGATTCACCACCACCCCGCATGTCAGGGTGATATAACAAAGGAATGATATGGCCAGAATCCCTTTCTTCATCTGCAGACAAAGATAGCCGCAATTTCCGGTAAAAGAAACAGTGACAATATGATATACATTCTTTTGAGAATCAATTAACAAAGCGCCAGAAAACCCCTAACCTGAATTGCATACCCGGGAGGGCATAGTAAGGGGCAACAAGATTATTGCGGGTAAAGCCAAAACCGCCCATATTCCTGGCAGTATTCAGGTTTTCCAACCGGACAAAGGCCATAAAGGGTCTGATTCTGAAGTGCAGGTAAGCGGCAATGTCCGGAAGTTCATTGCGGATAGTTAGTGTGTCCTGAAAAACAAACTGTCCCAATGCCGGAGAATAATCATCGGCTTTATAAGCAGCCCGGTATTTTATTTCAGTACCAAACGCAATATCCAGGTTCTTAAAGCCCAGGTTGCCTTCATAGCCAATCCTGTTCCGGGTATACAGGGCGGGCACATTGACCGGTGCCGTACCCACCTGTTGCTGCAGATAAACTTCCGCATGCCAGTTCCATCTTTTCCCAAAGCGGATGGTTTTTTCCACGGCCACCTGCAGGAGATTAAACAGGCTGGTTTCCTGACGGATTGTATAATAATCTGACAGGTAGGTATAGTTTGTTACCAGGTAATAATGGCCGGATAATTTCAGTTTCAGCGCAGGCAGGTAATAAGAACCATATAAGTGGGTATTATTCTCCTTCTTCAGATTAATGGACGTTTTCATTAAATAAAAACTGCTGCGCGGATCAAAATTGAATGATGGCGTACGGTTCACATTTTCAAATCCGAGTTCCAGATAGCCGGCCTTTTTCCCGAGCATGCTTTTCAGACTGGCATGTGCTTCAAAGTCCCCGGCATTGAACCCGGTAAAAAACAAGCGCCCGTTGGCTTCTATATCCCAGCGCTGATTCCGTGTTTTATTCCGGTATTCCGCATGACCGGCCGTATTGAAAAAAACGGATTTCCCGGAAGACAGTTGCCCGGAAATATGCTGAACCAACAAGCCCAGTTTTATAAACTGATGAAGATTCTTTGCATCCGGAAACTGGTAAACAGAAAAGTCGTTGGATAAAATACTCCATTTATCACGAAAAAGTACCGTATCGGTCAGCTTTCGCAAACTGGTGTCATAATAACGCTGGTAATAAATAGAATCGCCGCTATTGTCCTGAAACGAATACGCGTTACGGTCCAGCGACAGTGTATGCTCGAAGCGCAGCCGGGGAAAAAACAGGGGTACGATGGTCGAGTCCGTTACCAGTGAATCTTTTTTACCCAGGTCATATTGCTGCCTGAACAGGAAACTGGTCTCTTTATACTTATTACCGGTTGTGATTTTATTGGAAAAGAAGTTGGATGAAAATACTTTTTTGCCCCCGATGCGGGTATTGATATTATACCGTTCTTTAAAATCGGGGTCATTTAACACATCCGTGGTATCAATGAAGCCCCCGTTTTCATACGACTGCAGATTATTGGACAGGAGGACAAAATAATTATTATAACGCAGGCTTTTAGACTGGTACTTTGAACTCAGCAGGTAATTGTTATGGTTGGTATTCTGGTTCTGAAAAAATCCCGGCGAATTAATCAGCCGGTATTGAAAGAGCAGGTTCCAGTTTGGCTTTATGTTCTGTGAATGTACGAGACTGATCATCTGCTCAACCCGGCTGCCCAGCAGATAATTTAATTCCGTATAAGGACGGGTGGTATTAAAAAAGCGGACATCACTCAGTTTCCATTTATAAATATCGAAGGCATGAAACCCCGGATCAAAGCCGGCGGTGAGCCGGGGGGAAAAAAGCAGGGAACGGGCAGCCGTACCGGTATTCCCGAGATTAATGAATGTGCCCGGCAACGGAAACCGTTTAGTGAAATCATTTACGGATGAATCCAGCCGGTAAGAACGGGTGGAATCCAGATAACGGAAACTTATGGTAATGGAATCTTCCGACTTGTCCCGGTGCTGGAGGCTGTCATTGGAACCACCGCCACCGTTTAAATTGCTCCCCAGTTGCCGGAGCCGGTTACCCAACTGAGGTTCCTGCGCCTGCAAAATTCCGGAAATCAGCAGTCCTCCCAGTAAAAAATATGGTTTAAACGATTTGAGCAATTGAAAATTTTATTCCTTTCGGTTAACGGGGTGCAAAATAAGGCTGCAAAGGTAACAATCGGCAGCAAAACTGTTAATAATAAAGCACATGAGTCAGGTTTACTGAACCGGATAACGGAAATAACTGCAATCCGGTTCATTGCAAAGCAGGGGACGAAGGCGGGGATCATTCAGGATCGTGGTGTAATCCATCCAGGCTCCGTCTACTTTTATTTTCCGGTAAATCAGGCGGATACCCTGGCTATAATCCACCCACCAGTAAATATGCCCGGTATAGAGGGGTTGAATAGGGGTTCCGTCCGGCTTATGCCAGCCATAAATAGCGACCCGGTCCGGTTTCCCTTCTTTATTCAGCTTCCCACTGATCACCACATCCTTTTTTATACCGGCTATCAAACCGCTCCTGCCCTTACGCTGACCCTCAATAATGAGGTGATGCTGCCACATGGTGGGTGTACTGTCGCGGTAGGCAAAAAGAGGAACCGGTTCCGGTTTTATCCTGGCCGCGTTGTAAATTTCATCCACTATTTTCCGGGTAGGCAAAAAACAATGAAAACTGTCGGCGATCCGTTGAGCCGCATATGGGGTGATATTTACTCTGGCCCAATCTTCAGCAGAACCCAGACATAAATAATCCGGAGCAACATAACAAATAGCTGTAATTATTTTACCGGATACTGAATCACGGTGTTGTAACTGTACCGGAATAAACTCCCGGAAAAAGGCAGGGATATTGCCGGCCAGTACCTCCTCTATCACCAGGGAATCGCGGGCTGCCCATTTAAACGCAGCCGCCTTTTTGTAAAACTCACTCCCGGTAATACCTTTCCTTTCCCCTGGAAAAGGCATTTTTTTTACTGTATGACAGGAGAGAAATAAAATGAGCACAGTCAGAAACCAGGCATTGCGCATTCGCTAAGTTAAAAAAAGGCCGCCACTTTTCAGTAACGGCCTTGTCCATTGAAATAAAACCGAGCTGACTATTGTTTAATGAATTTTGAATGTGTGATATGGGTAGCGGTTCTTATCTGCAACATGTATGTACCCGCAGCCAGTTCCTGAACCGGCATCATCAACCGTTGCTGACCGGCTGTCCCGGAAGCCGATTTAACAATGCGGCCTGTAAGATCCGTGACCATCACTGTACATGCGGCCGTAAGCGGTTTATGAAAAGTGATAGTTAACATATCTGCGGCCGGATTGGGGAATATCCCCGCCATATAGTCGCCTGCAGGTATGACCACCCGGATCACTTTACTGTACGTATAGGTATTGTTCTGATCAACCAGTTTTAACCGGTAAAACACATCGCCGGAAAAGTCAGTCACTTCATCCCGGAAACTGTATTGGCCATTATTCAGTATCCATTCCACGTTACCCGCTTTCCGGAAACTGGCACCACCGTCTGTACTCCTTTCCACTTCAAAATGATCGAAATCTGCAGCTGTTTCCACCTGCCATTGCAGTTGCACTTTATTCAGGGTATACGTGCCCGTGAACTGTGTCAGCCTTACCGGCAAAATCAGTCCGCAACCGGATACCCATACCTGGTTAACGTATTCCGGATGATCCACAAAGGGATTCCGGTTGCCCTGAAATGTATAACCGGCATTATTCCGGTCAATTTCTTTCTGACTTACAGGGTCGAGATTATGCCAGTTGATCATCATTTGCAGGTATGGCAGTTCCACGGAAGGCCATGCTGTACCATCAAATGCCATATCCCCTTCAGTTGACAATGCTTCCCAGGCTGTCATGCTGGTCTGGTACCTTGTAACGAAATAGAAAAAAGCACGGGCCAGGTCTCCTTTAAAACCATCTATTGGTTCAAAGACAGTGCCTCCTGCCATACCACTGACCGTATTGGGTCCCAGCTTTCCTCCGTTCTGACTGGTGAAAGAGGGGGTGTTGACTTCTCCGTAAATAAAATTACTGCGGGTGGCATTAACCACTTTGTCAGTTGGGAAAATGTGAAAATAATCACTTTCCGGGCCGGAAGATCCGGAAGACGCACTTGCACCAAACCAGCTTTGCGGCACACTGTGCTCCCGGTTATATAAAATACCCTCGGTTGCCGCTGCACCCCCATTGTCCTGTTGTCCGCCACTGGCTACGGTACCCGGCGTAAAATTGTACGGGTCTGGGCCAGTGGGGTTTTCACTGTAAATATCCCAGATAACATTGGCAGAACCAGAACCCACTTCCCTGGGTTTAATATCTGAAATCAGGTATTGCGTCCATAAATCACCATAGGTTTTGGGGGTCATACCGGTGGTGATAATGGTTGATAAGGCGGATTTAAGTGCGGAACAACTCAGTCCGGTTGCGGCTGAATAATACCCCACTGGTTCGCCGCCACCCGCAGTTGTGGTAAAATTATACGAAGCGGTACCCGTTGTCAGATAATCCGGGTTTCCTGCACAGGCATTATACGTATATACTGTCAGATAATATTGTGTACTGGCGGTGAGTCCGGTCACCGTAACAGAATTTCCGTTCCCGGCATAAATGGTCTGCTCTCCCCCGCCATATGTGGTGGATGCAGTATAGGTGGATCCATCGGCAGGACTGGTAAAACTGTTGGCCGTATTTAGTCTGACCAATGAAGAACCTCCGTTACCTCCCGACCAGCTGATACTGGCTGAGGTACTGGAGGGACTGGGTGTTACAGCAGTAACCTGAACAGTGGGCTCCTGGCAACTGGTTGTATTATTATTTACAGCCGGGGAGCCGGTCGTATAACAATTATCGGCACTGTTAAAAGTGAAAACGGCCACATGATAGGTGGTTCCCGCCGTAAGTCCGGTTACGGCCACCGTATTACCTGTACTGTTATATACGACATATTCACCTGCGGCGACCGTCTGACCTGAACCAAAGCTGGTGTTCGCCGTATAAGCAGTACCGTTAGAGGGGGTGCCGGTAACCGAAGTTCCGGATTTCAATACCACCAGTGAATTCGTACCACTGCCGGCTGTCCAGTTAATAGTAAAACCAGTGGCGGAGGTACTACTGAAAGTGGCGCCACTGGCCTGTAAACCGGGAGGCGTACAGGATGAACCAAAACCAGTCCAGCTGAGATCATCAATGGCCACACGCTGGCCTGCAACAGTTTGTTCGATGGCCAGGGTAAATGTTCCGCTGACATTTATATTGTTTATGGTTGCGGTTGCAGACGTGGTTTGTGTGGTAGGCACAGAAACTGTTCCGACAGAAATACCATTTACCCTGACGGTCAGCGAACCATTGCTTCCGGTAAAAAGATATTTATACTTGAATGTAAGATTCCCGATACCATTTGTAATGTTACCGGACGTTACGGCTGAGTTTCTCATTCCAGCAGCCAGCCCGGTAATAGTCTGGTCAGCCCGGGTATCGGTGGCGCTCCAGGTTATACTGCCATCACCCGTCCAGTTACGGGTTATATAGGAAGAACTGGTGCCCACAGGCATATTGGTAAAACTCTCGGTACCCTGGCTGAATAATTGAAACTGAAAAAGGGCAGACAAGACAGTTAACAGGAAAATTCTTTTCATCTCAGAATGATTGTTCGGTTAGATTTGGATTTTAAAATTAAGAGTAAATGCTTATTTGTAAGATATTATTGCTTAATAAATTTTTGTGTCTGCAACGTTGTTCCGTCCGGATTACTGATCCGGATGGTATAAAAACCCGGTGCCCAACCAGAGGCATCCACTTGCAAACGGTTTGTACTTACCGAACGCTTTAACAGATCGCGTCCTGAAATATCGGAAACAGTAACCGTCATTGGCCCGTCCACCGCAGACTCAATGGTGAATTGATCGCTGGCAGGATTTGGAAACAAACTGATCTTTTTCTGACCCAGGCGATTCACCACTTTCATACTGCTGTAAGACGTTTTCCCATCCATCGCAACAGCCTTAACCCGGTAATAAATGAGCGGGGCTGATGCTGTTTCATCTCTGAAAACGCCACGGTAGGTATCATTCATACGCGCTGCTTTCGTATTTTTTATTTCAGTGAACTGGATACCGTTGACGCTTTTTTCCAGTGAAAAATAGTCATACGTGGCGGAGCTCACCAGTTCCCAGTCGAGCGTGACCAGGGCTTCCTCCTTTTTGAAACCGGTTATAGAGAATGTCTTTTCATCCAGCACCACCATCGGACTGGGGACGCAGCCATAATTATTAACCCATATACTGCCACCTGAACCATTGGGAACTATCACGCCTGCATTCGATCCTGATGGAGCTGACCCGTTTGTATAAATCACACTACTGGTTTGATAGTTGGCAGCTACCGTATTCCCTCCACCCATATAATTATACATCACACTGGTCCTTGAGCTTCCGTTAGAGTTTACAAAATATCCACCGTTACAACCACTCAGCGGTGTATAAGCCCCGTTACCAACCACCAGGTAATACTGTTGTATTGGAATGCCCCCGGAGCAGTGATTTGAAAAATTGAGGTTAGTGGCAGGTACATCCAGGCCGCAACCGGCTCCCCCCAGAAATACGGTAAAGAGTCCACCTGGAATGATTCCGGTTGCTGGTACCTGTTGAAATACCGGGCAACCCGCAATGGTGTTTAAGGTATTGCGGACATTATCTATAGACGTTGCATCAGCAGGGGTACCCGGATCCAGAATTCTGAAACAGGATAAACCGGAACCGGCTACACCACAGTTTTCTAAACTTGGGGTAAAAGTGGGACGTGGCGCATTAATTACATTCTTACCATACCAGTACCAGTTAAAGTCAGGCTGAACTGCCGGTGAAACTGATGTATGGTTAATAGATGCAAAGCCCATATCACCCACATTTACAGAGGTGGTAGCCAGTCCGATAATAAACTCATTGCTCCCGTCTAATCCGCACGGATTAATGAACTGGGTAATCAGCCGGATGGATTGTGCCTGTAAGACAGATGCCTGAATAAACAGCGCAATAATCAGTAGCCTTTTTTTCATTGGTTTGGAGTTTCGGAGAGCAATAATAAAAGGAAACCATTATTGAATAAAAAAATAATATGTGAAACATATAAGAAAGAGTACTTATATCATAATTTTAAATCGTATTATACCTATTTCACTATCGTAAAACAACTATTATCAATGTGTAACACTGCAAGAAATGGGTGATCCTGTTCCAATAAAGCTGCTTGTTCAGCCCTTACAATGTATATACATACACCCATTTGTATTTTGTAATAGCATTTTTACTACCTGCTAATTCCAGGCATTAAACAAATCTTCAATAACACACTAAATGGAAGGCCTATTCCCGGTTAGCAGCCTGATTCTGAACTCAGAATAGCCCATTTTGAATATTGAAAACACGTATCTTTGCGAAAATTTTTCCAATATGAATCTCCACGAATACCAGGCTAAGGAACTGCTGAAAAAGTACAATGTTCCGGTGCAGGAAGGTTTTGCCTGCAGTACCGTACACGAAGCGGAAGAAGCCTACCGCCAGATCAAAAACCAGTTTGGGAGCAGTTTCGCCGTTGTAAAAGCCCAGATCCATGCGGGTGGTCGTGGTAAAGGAGCCATTAAGGAAAATGGCATCAATGGCGTGAAAGTGGGAAAGAATATTGAAGATATTGCCGACTTTGCCAAGAAGATTCTGGGGGGTACCCTGGTAACCCTGCAGACCGGACCGGCAGGTAAAGTGGTGAATAAAATACTGGTAGCCCAGGATATGTATTATGACGGAGTTAGTGACCGTAAGGAATTCTATCTCTCCATCCTGCTTGATCGTACCAAAGGTCAGAACGTGATCATGTACAGTACCGAAGGCGGAATGAATATTGAAGAAGTGGCCCATAACACCCCGGAGAAAATCTTTAAGGAATGGGTTCATCCTTCCGGCGGATTGCAGGGCTTCCAGGCGCGTAAGATTGCGTTCAATCTTGGTTTAAGTGGTGATGCATTTAAGAATTGCGTGAAATTCGTCACCAACCTGTACAACGCCTATGTCGGACTGGATTGTTCGATGCTGGAAATTAACCCGTTGTTTAAGGCGGCTGATAATAAAATTGTGGCTGTAGACTGTAAGATGAACCTGGATGATAACGCCCTGGTTCGTCATGCCGATCTCTCTTCTCTCCGCGATGTGACTGAAGAAGATCCGACAGAAGTGGAAGCCGGCCAGTTCAACCTGAACTTTGTAAAGCTCGACGGCAACGTAGGTTGTATGGTAAATGGTGCAGGTCTGGCCATGGCCACTATGGATATGATCAAACTCAGTGGTGGTGAACCCGCCAACTTCCTGGATGTGGGAGGTACTGCCAATGCGCAGACGGTGGAAGCCGGCTTTAAAATCATTCTTAAAGACCCTGCCGTAAAAGCCATCCTCATCAATATTTTCGGAGGTATCGTACGCTGTGACCGCGTGGCCCAGGGTGTTATTGACGCCTACAAAAATCTCGGCAATATCAATATCCCGATCATTGTCCGTCTCCAGGGTACTAATGCCGTGGAAGCAAAGAAACTGATCGACGAAAGCGGACTGCAGGTACAATCAGCCATCCTGCTGAGTGAAGCAGCGGAACTGGTGAAGAAAGCAGTTGCCTGATAAGTACGAAATACGAAATCAGAGTCCTGGTCTTATGACCGGGACTTTTTTTTGAGTTGCCCTGAATTAAGTGAAATAAAAAAACCATACCCCTTTGCCGGAATCTACTCAGTCTATCCATCAGGATTGTATTTCAGGTCTGATAATACCCATTCACTATTCACTATTCACCCATTCCCTTAGCTTTGTTCTATGCCTATAAATATCCGACAAATTCAACCAGCCGACAATCCGGTAATCGCCCAAATCATCCGCGACACCCTGACAGAATTTGGCGCCAATCATCCGGGCACGGTTTACTATGATCCCACAACGGATGCGTTGTTTGAATTATTCCAACAAGCAAAATCGGTTTATAATATTGCAGAAGTGGACGGGAAAATTGTTGGCGGCGGCGGAATATTTCCGACTGAAGGGTTACCGGAAGATACCTGCGAACTGGTAAAAATGTACCTGTTGCCAGAAGCCCGGGGTACCGGAATGGGCACGGCCCTGATCAATTGTTGCCTGGACCAGGCAAAAAATCTGGGATTCAGTAAAGTGTATCTGGAGACCATGAACGAACTGAAAGCCGCGCTGAAAGTATATGAACGGCTGGGCTTTACTTACCTCAGTGGCCCTATGGGAAACAGCGGGCATTTTGGGTGTCCGTTATGGATGATCAGGGAACTGTAGCCTGTATAGATGCGAATAGAAAATTCCGGACGGGCTGCAGACTAATGACTATCGACTATTAACTATTGACTAATTCCACTTCATATACAGGACTAAACAGGTAGACCTTTCCGGTTTTCACCTCGGTACATTTAAACCGTTTACGCAGCTTCTCCCCTTTCCGGAAAACCCGGCCATCTTTTGTACGGAAGCAGGCTTCAGGAGGAATGGCTTCTACAAATGGCTGCTGTTGATGACCCTGATCATATTTTTTCAGGACACGTAGTAAGCCTTCTTCCGCGCAACTGCTGGCTGCCGGATTTTTCAATGACTGCAGGAGTTCCTGTTCTATATCAACGGGGAAAACCTTGTGTTGTACAAACTGATGTAACAATCCGCCAAATACATTTTTCCATTCACGGCCATGGGCTGTAACCCGGTTACCATATTGTTCAAACGTTAAAAGGTGGGCTATTTCATGCAACAGGGTGATCAGAAAAGAAAAACGGTTCAGGTTTCCATTGACGCTGATCCGGTGATTATGATGATGCGTACGGTGCCGGTAATCTCCCAATATGCTTTTCCTTTCCCGGGCAATTGTCAGGTGCACCTTGTATTCATGCAGGTAACGCAATACGGCTTCACCGGTTCCCGGTGGAAGAAATTGTTCGATATGATTTACAGGAACCTCTTGCTTAGCCATTCTTTTTTTTCTTCAGCAGTTTCAGGAGGGCTTTGATCTCCACAAACGAATAGAGTATATAGAGGACCGCGCAGATACCCAGGGCCGGTTTGTTCACGTTTTTCTTTGCAACCATGATATAGATAAACGCCACCATTGCGGTGAGAAAAAATTTTACCATAAAACTGCCGTACATGGCTCTTAAAAAAGCCTGCGGGTTGGAGGACTGCAATGACCGCCAGGTGATATAGTAAGCAATAAAACTGACCCCGAACAGGAGCAGGTTGCCCAGGATCAGTACATCCTGACTGATTCCCTGTTTCAGTAAAAATGATTTACCGGCAATTGCCAGTGCGTTGACCAGGATAAAAACAATAAACAACGGCCGTATTGGTTGCAGTAATTCCTTATTCATACTTATTCATTAAAACCCGTCTTTCTATACTTATTTCTTACCTGTTTCCCTGAAAAGGCGGTAAAACAATGCCGACAGGACGAGCAAAGGTAAGACACAGGCCAGCAATGGAAATGTATGTAACCATTTATCCAGCCGGATACCGGCGAATACGGACAAAGCAAGTGCGGCCATGATCTGGGAACCCAGACCGGCATATCGCATCAGTTCCTTCCTGTTATTTTGCTGTGGCGACCGGGGTTTCATTGTTCGTCATTTCCACGACATTGGCCCCCATATGGCATTGGCCATTAAAAGTAGCCGAGGGTTCAACCTGAAGTTTCCCGGCATAAATATTTCCGGTAACCAGGCATTCACCTTTCAATTGCAGCAATTCCTTTGCCCGGATATTACCATTGACTTTGCCGGTTATATCGGCCTGGTTGCCGCTGATATCCCCTTCCACCACCCCGCTGCTGCCCACAATGATTTTAGCCCCGCTTTTAATATTTCCGATTACGGTTCCATCAATCCGGAGATCGCTGTTACTGCTTATATCCCCTTTGAGTACCGTTCCGGCACTGATCAGGGTGGCCCCTCCGCCATTTCCGTTACTTACAGGTTGCTGCATGTCGGTTTTGTTTTTGTTGTTGAACATTGGTTTATCGTTAGTCATTAGAAATTTCAGGCCTGGGTACCACAATGGCCGTGGTATCCAGTTTAACGGTCTCCGCGCCGCCGAGCGCTTTTTTAAGTCCCAGAATATACTGGGTCTTGTAAGCATCCTGCCTTTCCACGGAATCCACCCGGTACTGAAGTCGTTTCAGCTCCATAACTGACTTATAATCATTACTTGTACCAGGAATATAGTACTTCAAAGGTGTGAAAACGATGAGGGCGACGGTGAGTCCTACGAGTACAACAAATATTGTGCTCAACATGATATAGACGCTCAGGCGGGACAATTTAAATGTCACTACTTCCTCATAGGTATCGTCATTCATCACCACCAGGCGATAGCGGTTTCTCAATCGTTGTAACGTGGATCCGGCTTCTAATTTGGCCATAATCGGATTTTTGGTTTCTAAAGATAGGAAATGAACCGGCTTTTGCCCCTGAACAACCCCGAAATCGGGCAAAATAATTTGCCGTACTTTTATACTAAATTATTTGAATTTCAGTTATTAAGACTTTAGATTGCGCCGGCAATGCGACTTAAACGACATACCAATTTTATACTGTTTTTACTTATCCTTTTACTGGCCGGACTTCCCGCTTTCAGTCAGCTGGGCTTTGACCTGAACATTAAAAAGCCAAAAGAGTATGAGGAAAGGGTGCTGCGCTCCGAAAAAACCGATAAAAAGTTTACTGTTCCCCGCCGTTTTGTCCAAAATACCGTTACTCATTATAATTACGCGTTTAATGCCAATATTAAACTGAATGAAGTGCTGGAAAGAGCCAAAATGGCTTTTAAAGATGATTATTCCAAACTGCTGCCGTTTTATAATTACACCCTGGATGTAACTGCAGCCGACTCAATTCAGCTCGATTCCATCACCTATAAGGCTTCATCGGGTATTGCCCTGCATGACCTCCGCAATGATTGGGTGGATAACCTCTACCTGCTCTGGGGGGCCGCTTATTATCTGCAAAAGGATCATGACTCGGCTTATCAGATGTTTCAGTTTATCAATTATGCGTTTGCCCCCAAGGAAAAAGACGGTTATTACAAAGCGATTGGCAGTGCCCGGGATGGTAATTCGGCTCTGAGCATTGCCACTAAGGAAAAAAACAGTCTGTCCCGGAAACTATTTGCCCGGCCACCCAGCCGGAATGACGCGTTTATCTGGCAGATCCGTAATTACCTGGCCCAGGATCAGTTTGCAGAAGCGGCCAGCCTGATAGTCACCCTGCGTGATGATCCCTCCTTCCCCTCCCGGTTGCACAATGACCTGCATGAAGTGCAGGCGTACTCTTTTTATAAACAAAACATGTGGGATAGTTCGGCGTTTCACCTGGAACAGGCACTGAGCAATGCCACTACCCAGCAGGAGCGTGCACGATGGGAATACCTGGCCGGACAGCTTTTTGAAAAATCCGGACATTACAAAGAAGCCCGTAAAAATTATGACCGTTCGATCAGTCGCACCACCGACCTGATCATGGAAATTTATGCCCGTCTGGCTGCCATCCGCACCAATAAAGATGAGGGCAATACGGATATTTCCAAAAATGTAAATGAGCTGGTGAAAATGGCCCGTCGGGATAAATACACCGATTACCAGGATATCATTTATTACATGGCCGCTCAGATGGAGCTGGAAGGTAATAATGTAGATAATGCCCTGGCCCTGCTCCGTGAAAGTACATTGGTACCCAATAATAATCCGGGCCAGAAAAACAAAGCCTTTCTCCAACTCGCCGATATCTCTTTTTTGCGCAAGGATTATAAAAATGCGGCAACCTATTACGACAGCCTCAAACTTGATGATCCGAATATTCCTGATGCGGAATCCATTGCCGCCCGGAAAAATTCACTCCGGCAGATCGTCAGTAATATGGCCATCATAGAAAGGCAGGACAGTCTGCAACGTATTGCGGCAATGCCTGAAGAAGAACGCAGGGACTATGTAAGAAAACTGGTACGTTATCTCCGCAAACAACAGGGATTAAAAGACGAACAACCGGCCCTGGTGGCAGGACCCGGTATTCCAGGCAATGCACCACCTGTCAGTCTTTTTGCCGGGGGTGATAATAAAGGCGAATGGTATTTTTATAATGCGGGTTCACGCAGCCGCGGCCAATCAGAGTTTAAAGCCAAATGGGGTAACCGGCCGAATACAGACAACTGGCGCCGCCTGGCATCCCTGATGAATAAAAACGCCAATACACAGGGCGGAAACAATGGAGCCGATCCTGGAAATGCAGCCGGTGGTAATGATAACGGCGGCACCGGCTTTGAAGACCTCTATGCCCGGCTGCCACTGACTGAACAACAACTGACACAATCCAACGACTCCATACAAAAAGCCCAGTTTGCCCTCGGCAAAGCGTATATACAAGGCATAGAAGACTGTACAGCGGGCACCAGTACGCTCGAAGCTTTGCGCAGTAAGTTCCCATCCTTTATGCCCATGGATGAACTGCTTTTCAATCTGTATTATTGTTATAATAAAAACGGGGAAACCGCGAAAGCCGCGGCCATTAAAAAAGTACTGGCTGAAAAATTCGGAAACAGCAATCTGACCACTATCGTAACCACGGGCAAAAACCCGGCCGATGCGGCGGGCAATACCGATGCCAAAAAAACCTATGAACAGATATATGACCTGTTTATTGAAGGTAAATTTGAAGACGCTATCGCCATGAAGAAAAAAGCAGACAGTCTGCATGGTAAAAACTTCTGGACACCACAACTGCTTTATATAGAAGCTGTGTATTATATAAAACAACGGGAAGACGCAAAAGCAAAAGATGTTTTGCAGCATATTCAGCAAACATTTCCTAACACCCCATTGGCCGCAAAGGCAACCAATATGCTGGATGTGCTGGGCCGACGGGCGCAGATTGAAGCAGAATTACAAAACCTGACTATTACCCGTTATACCGATTCCACCAGCACCCAGCCTCAGGTAACGCCTCAGCCGCAACCGGTAACCATTGTTCAGGCTAAGCCAGTCACACAACCGGATACGGTGACAAAAAAACCGGCAGTGGTCGCTCCCATTCCTGTTCAACCCAAACCGGATACGGCCAATACAAAACCGGTGATTCCGGCGACCAGCCTGTATGCCTATAAACCCGGGGATAAATATTATGTGGTCATCGTATTGAATAAAGTGGACCCGGTATTTATGAATGAAACCAAAAATGCCTTCTTCCGCTATAACCGCGAGACGTATTATAATAAAACGTATACGGCAGAACTAATGCCGCTTGATGATGAAAACCGATTATTGCTGATGTCTTTCTTTACTGATGCCCAGGATGCGGTAACTTATGTGGAAAAAACGAAGCCCAAAACAGCCACGGATATTATTCCCTGGATGAAAGGGGGCAAATATTATTTTACCATTATTTCCGAAGCAAACCTGCAGATACTGAAGACCAATAAGGACCTGGACGCCTATAAACTCTTTCTGGAACAGCATTTGCCGGGTAAGTTCTGAGTAAAAGGGACAAGACTGACAGGCATCCCCCTGCTTTTCGCAAAAATTTAAATATCGGAAACGTACCGCCCCCGGGTATTTTCTTATTTTCGGGACACTGTTTCAACTAACAGGTGTTTAAACTATAACCACTTCTTTTATGAAAAAAACGGTCCGGATTTTCTGGCGTATTTTTTTTGGCGGATTTGCCGCATTTGTATTGCTGCTGATCCTGGCAAATTATGGTGTGTTCGGGAAAATGCCCACCCTTACTGAACTGGAAAACCCATCCATTTTACAGGCATCAGAAGTGTATTCTGAAGATGGCACCATCATGGGAAAATATTACCGGGAGAACGGCAACCGGAGTGTGGTGAAGTACCGGGATATTTCCAAACATATTGTAGACGCCCTGATTGCCACGGAAGACAAACGGTTCTATTCGCATTCAGGTATTGATATGAAAGGTACCCTGCGGGCCGTGTTTACGGCGGGTACGCAGGGAGGAGGCAGTACCATAACCCAGCAATTGGCCAAAGCCCTGCTCGATCAGGGCAGTAAGAACAGGGCCTGGCGGGTGATTGAAAAACTGAAAGAATGGATCATTGCCGTAAAACTGGAAAGGAATTTCACCAAAGAGGAAATCATTTCCCTATATCTTAATACAGTTCCTTATTCTGATAACGTATTTGGTATCCGTAATGCCTCCCGTACATTTTTCCAGAAAGAACCCGACCGGGTAAATGTGGAAGAAGCCGCTCTGTTGGTGGGGATGATCAATGGCCCCGGACTTTATAATCCGCGCCGTAACCCCAAGGCAGCGCTTGACAGACGAAACCTGGTGATCAGCCGGATGGAAGAAAACAGCAATGTCACTTCTCCGGAAGCCTTGCGGCTGAAAGCTTCACCGATCAAACTCAACTATAAAAAAATGGATGAGAATACCGGGTATGCACCTTATTTCCGGGAAGTATTGAAAGGAGAAATCAGGGAAGCCCTGAAAGGTGTGGAAAAACCCAATGGCGATTCATATGACTTATATGATGACGGACTTAAAATCTATACCACCATCAACGTCCAGATGCAGCAATATGCCGAAGAAGGTCTGGCCCAGCACATGACGATGTTGCAGAAAGGAATCAGTGCCCGGGGAGATATGAAGACTGGTTCGATCTGGAAAGGTCATGAGAAATTTCTAGAAAAAGCTATCAAAGAGTCCGACCGCTGGAAAAACCTGGAAGATGATGGATTAAGCGATAAAGAAATCAGGGCTTCCTTCAATGTGAAAGTGCCTATGCGTGTCTTTGCCTGGAATGCCAAACGTGAAAAAGATACAGTAATGACGCCGCTTGATTCCATCAAATACCACCTGCAAATGGAACAGGCCGGATTTATTGCCATGGACCCGGTAACCGGGGAAATCAGGGCCTGGGTGGGCGGCATTAATTTCAAGACATATAAAAATGATCACGTCAACCTTCGTACCAAAAGGCAGGTGGGATCAACGATAAAACCTCTCCTATATACGCAGGCCATGGAAGAAAGAGGGTTCACCCCCTCCACAGAATGTGAGAATGTAGCCCAGTTTTTTCCCGGCAGTGGCTGGGTACCAGCCGGCAAACAATGCGGAGGAGGTACGATGACGATGGCGGACGCGCTGGCTTTTTCAAAAAACTGTGCCACCGCCTTTATCATGAAACAGGTGGGGCCAAAACAATTCAGTGAGTTTATGGCCAAGCTGAATATACCCACCCCCGTAGACCCCTATCCTTCCACGGCACTGGGTACCTGTAATTTGTCCATGTATGAAATGCTTTGGGGCTATACCATATTTGCCGGGCGCGGATTTTCCACCAAGCCCTATGCTATCAGCCGGATAGAAGACAGGAATGGCAACATCATTAAACGATTTGATTTTAGCGGAAACCGTAAAGAAGCCGTAAGTGAAGTTACTGCCTATACCATGGCCCGGATGATGCAGGGTACAGTGGATAAAGGTACCGCAAAAGGGATGCGTACCCGGGTGGGTGCCGCTGAAATGGGCGGAAAAACAGGTACCACCAACGATAATGCGGATGCCTGGTTTATCGGTTATACGCCACAGTTACTGGCCGGATCCTGGGTGGGATTTGAATATCAGTTTATGCGTAATCAGGGCGACGGAAACCGGATTGCGCGCCCTATAACGGAGTATTTTTTCCAGAAAGTACTGGCGGATAAAAAAATGGGGATTGAGAAAGATGCCCGCTTTGTAAAACCGGCTGATCTGGAAAATGAGATCAACAGTGCCGATATTATTATCAGTGAACAGGATCCGGTACCGGGTGCAGAAGGAGATGACATGGGTGTGGGATCTGAAGAAGATTATAATATGGAGGGTAATGAATATATCGGTCCTGAATCAGCACCGGTAAAAGATGATGATAATAAGCCGGCTAAAAAGGATACGGCGACCCGGACAGCTATTAAAAAAGAGGATGACGCGGTTAAACCAATTGGCACTCCTAAAGAAGATCCCAAGAAGAAAAAAGGACTTTTCAAACGTCTGTTTGACCGGAATAACTAGATCAGTGTACCGATCCGCATTTCGGGCAACGGCCTTTTCGTTTAAGCATCAGACGAAAGGGCCGTTTTTAGTTATACAAATTATACGCATCCCTGTCGGCCCGCATGCACAGAATGTGTATAATAAAAACCCGCAAACCGGTATGCAGTAAGGCTTTTACCACATATATCTGTACCTTTGCCGCCATAAAAATAAACATAACAAATGTCAACTGTATCTTCATCCATCAACTTCAGCCTGCCCCATAAAGTGGCAGATATTTCCCTGGCAGAATGGGGACGTAAAGAAATCCGCCTGGCCGAGGCCGAAATGCCCGGTCTGATGGCAATCCGTGCCGAATATGGCCCTTCCCAGCCCCTGAAAGGGGCCCGTGTGGCGGGCTGTCTTCATATGACCATTCAGACTGCTGTGCTGATTGAAACCCTGGTAGCCCTGGGTGCTGAAGTAAAGTGGAGTTCCTGTAATATCTTCTCCACACAGGACCATGCCGCTGCCGCTATTGCCGCTGCCGGTATTGGTGTATTTGCCTGGAAAGGCCAGACTCAGGAAGAAGCTGACTGGTGTATTGAGCAAACCCTGTTTTTCGGTGCAGCTGACCGTCCGCTCAATATGATTCTGGATGATGGTGGTGACCTGACCAATATGGTGCTGGACACTTATCCTGAACTGGTTCAGCATGTGAAAGGTATTTCTGAAGAAACGACAACCGGTGTACACCGCCTGTATGAAAGAGTAGCCAAAGGAACCCTTCCGATGCCGGCTATCAATGTAAACGACTCAGTAACAAAATCGAAATTTGATAACAAATACGGTTGTAAAGAATCCCTGGTGGATTCTATCCGCCGGGCCACCGATGTAATGCTGGCTGGTAAAATAGCCGTGGTAGGTGGATACGGAGATGTGGGTAAAGGATCTGCCGCCTCCCTGGCAGGTGCGGGATGCCGTGTGATTGTAACCGAGATCGACCCGATCTGCGCCCTGCAGGCCGCCATGGACGGTTTCGAAGTAAAGAAAATGATTGATGCCGTTAAGGAAGCGGATATCGTGGTAACAGCTTCCGGCTGCCGCGACCTGATCACCGGCGCGCATTTCAAGCTGATGAAAGATAAAGCCATCGTTTGCAATATCGGTCACTTTGATATCGAAATTGATATCGCCTGGCTGAATACAAATTATGGACATACCAAAGACACCGTTAAACCGCAGGTGGATATCTACAACGTGGACGGTCATGATGTGATCATCCTGGCAGAAGGACGTCTCGTGAACCTGGGTTGCGCCACCGGTCACCCCTCCTTTGTAATGAGTAATTCTTTCTCCAACCAGACCCTGGCCCAGATTGAACTGTGGAACAATCACAAGAATTACGAAAACAAGGTATATGTGCTCCCCAAACACCTGGATGAGAAAGTAGCCCGTCTTCACCTCGCCAAAATCGGTGTGGAACTGGACGAACTGAGCGACGCGCAAGCGGAGTACCTGGGCATTACCAAAGCCGGTCCGTTTAAGTCCGATCTCTACCGTTATTAAATTTTTTTCGGATATGAAAAGCCTGCCTCTCCGGCGGGCTTTTTTTGTCTGGCCAAAAAACTTACTACTTAGTCAGTTTTTACTATATTTGAACCATGGCGTCCAGAACAGGTGATACCCGGGAGGAAATAGTACGGCTGGGCATGGAGTTTATACAGACCTATGGTTACAATGCTTTCAGTTATGCGGATATCTCCAAAAAACTGAATATAAAAAATGCCGCTGTCCATTATCATTTTCCCGGGAAAGAAGACCTGCTTATTGAAATTGTAGATCAGTACATTCAACGCTATCACGATCTTGCCAGCGCATTGAAAGCGCCTGGTTTAACTTCCAGAAAAAAAATACAGGCGTTTATTGACCGCTACACGAATCTCTGTGAACAGGGTAAAATCTGTCTGATAGGATCGGTAGGGTCGGACTATTACACCATGCCCGAATCTGTGAAATTGAAACTGGCAGAACTGGTGGAACTGGTACTGGGTCTGGTGGAAGAAGTACTGAAGGAGGGAAAGAAAAAAGGAGAATTCAGCTTCCCGGAAAGCCCGCGGGTGCGTTCCCTTCTGATGATGACCAACCTGGCCGCCGGTGTACAGCTGGCCCGGATCACGGGACAGAAAGATTATAAGTCGATTTGTAATAGCCTGGTAAAACAACTGTCGAACGAATAAAATTTTTTATCCCAATAACTTACTTATTAGTAAGTAATAATAACCTTCATCAAAAACATCAATATGAAAAAGTACATTCCCCTGCTCGTCGCCCTGCTCCTGCTGACCCCTGTCCGTTCATTGCTGGCCCAGCCCCCGGCCGGATTCACCGCCGGCTATGTAATCACCGCCGATGGAACCCGGCTTGACGGTGCTGTAAAAGAAAGTTTTAAATCCAAAGCGGCTGTGGTGTTTCAACCGGCAACCGGAAAAAAAATAACCCTGGGGGGTAATGCGGTGAATGAAGTAAATATCGGCGGCACCAGCTATATCAGCTATGCCAATGATTTTTTTAAAGTGGTAAGTACCGGCAGTGCCCTGACCCTTCTTCAAAAAGTATCTGATGCCACCGGCAAAGTAATTTATAATGGTTCAGAAGCGGCCGGTATCAGTACCGGTACCGAAGGAAGAATCGGCGATCTGCTGATCCGTACAAACGGGCAACCGGCTCCTGTCCTGGTATCCGATGCCAGCATTAATTCCCTGTTCAGCAATACCCTGACCGCCTGCCCGGCCATCCTGACCAGTGCCAAAGCCGGTCAGCTTAAAGTAGCCGACCTGGAAAAACTGGTAGCCCAATATAATTCCTGTAAATAAACGGTTTCCCCTGTGAAGTAACCACACCTGGAGAAGGGTGTCTGAAATGGCTGTTCGCCGGTTTGTACAAATATAACAGGCCGGCACATATACGGACAGGTGTTTCAGGCACCTTCTTTTATGCAGCAAAATGTACGGGAAAACTGAATGAGATAGTAGCCTGTTTACGGGTAGCACCATCAATACTGATATGGCCACCCAGCCGGGCCGCGTCCTGACTTACAGACCCGACACTGAAAGAAAGCGCATATCCATTATAGTTATTTCTTTCCTGGATATAAACCAGTACTGTATCCTTAAATCGTTCAGCCGTGATATGAATATCCCCTTCCCTGGATTGCTGGATTACCGCGAGCAGCAGTTCTTCGAGCACATCCGTCAGCTGATCGGCGCCGGCACCCAGTAACAGGTTCTTGCTGACTTCATTCACCACGCGTGTATGATGAAGTACGGCAACGGGAAATGTGTCTTCAACAATATTCATTATCAGCCGGTTCAGGGAGATGGCGCTGTTTACACCGCCGGGGGAGCAAGTATACGTTGTCATAGGGTTTCAATTTCCGGTTCTTCAATTGGTTTGGATACGCAAATGGTACATACGTCCTGTACTACATAAAAGTACAACCCCTGCACATTGTACGATCTGTATGCTGCGTGAATTTCCGGACTTTAAAAGTTTATTCTTTACCGGCTAAGTGTTTATGCTGCGTGCTTTAATGTATCAGCTTTTTGGCTTCATTGACCAGGCAGGTACCAAGGGAAATCAGCAATTCCTGATCCTTCGGTGTCAGCAGCACCACGACCTCTTTTTTATTGGTGCCGGTAAATACGATCTGACTGACTTTCTGCGTAGTCAGTTTCTGTAACTGGGCGGTGGTATTTTGCGCATTTTTATAAATGAAATGATAAAGGCCCTCACAATTCATAGTACCGGCGTTGCGAAGACTCATTTTCACTTTCGTGCCTTCAAAATGTATCACCGCGGTGGACTGATCATCAAAACAGCGGTTTGCACCTTCAATGGAAAAAAGCAGATCCACCTCCCGGCTGTCCGCATCAATCGATAAGGAAGCCCCACTGAAATACATGAAACCGGTTGACAGTTTAATCTCCTTGGTAAAAGGATCTGTATCCCGGATCAGCTTACAATCCTGGGAATAGGAAAACAACGGGCCTAGGAGGAACAGGAGCAAAAAATGTTTCATATATCCGGTTTACCGCCTAAAAATAGCTTTTTTTGAACAGGACATCCAAAGTACCCTGTTAAAACCGGGAAAATTACCCTCCTTTCCGGGCAACCAGCGGAACCGCGAAAGCGTTTTAAGATTAACTTTAAAGGGAACCAACTGTTACACCTGCGGCCACTGGCCGTTTCACCTCATGAGAAAGCTGTCTGCCATATTGCTGCTTCAGCTGCTAGTGCCTGTATGGGTATGGGCCAGCCATATTACAGGCGGGGAAATGTTTTATACGTATGGCGGGGTCAGCAGCGGTCTTCACCGATATAATGTAACCCTCAAATTATACCAGCGCTGTAACAGTGGCCGCCAGTTTCCGAATCCCACCACTATTTCTGTTTTTGATAAAACCACCGGACTCCGGGTATTGGATATCAGTGCAACAATCGGTACACAGGAAACCATCAGCATCAGCACGCCGGATCCCTGCATTACCAATCCCCCGAATGTTTGCTACGAAGTGGCCTATTATAATTTCACACTCAACCTGCCGTCCACAGTCTCCGGTTATGTACTGGCCAGCCAGGTCAATTACCGGATCAACGGGATTAATAACCTGCAGCCGGGATACAGCAATATCGGCGCCATGTACACGGCAGATATACCGGGTCATGGGAATGCCGGTGGTGGGCCGGATAATAACAGCGCCTTTTTTACCGGATCTGACCTGGTGGTGGTTTGTGCCAACAATGACATGCGGTATAGTTTTGCTGCATTTGATCCGGATGGCGATCAGCTTCGGTACTCGTTTTGCTCAGCCTATGCCAGTACCGGTGGCAGTGGCGGAAATCCGGGGCCTCCTGATCCTCCCCCATTCCCGCAGGTACCCTATAACGATCCCTCTTTCAACGAGAGTCAGCCGCTTGGCCAGTCGGTTCAGATTAATCCCACTACGGGTATGATTTCAGGCATAGCGCCTGATGTGGGTATATATGTGGTGACGGTATGTGTACAGGAAATAAGGGCCGGCCGCGTCATTGCCACACAGCGAAAGGATATCCAGATAAATGTGGCGGATTGTGATGTGGCGGCCGCTTCACTGGAACCGGAATACCAGCTGTGTAAAAACAGCCTGACGATCAGCCTGGCGAATATGTCTTCCAGCCCACTGATCGTAAGTACATACTGGGAATTCCTTGACGAAACCAATACGATCATACACCGGACCAATGATCCGGTGGTAACCTATACGTTTCCTGCAGCAGGCTTGTATAAAGTCCGTCTGGTAATTAACCGTAATCAGACCTGTTCCGACTCTACCGAGTCCCTGATCAGGGCCTTTCCCGGATTTACACCGGGCTTCAGTCATACCGGGATCTGTCTCAATTTTCCTACCCGGTTTACCGATGAAACAGTGTCTGTTTATGGCGTACCTGATTCATGGGATTGGAATTTCGGGGAACCAGGTAATTTTCTGGCCGTCTCATCCGATCAGCATCCCGCTTATACCTACCCCGTTCAGGGAACCAAACAAGTCAGGCTGATTGTTACAGATACCCGTGGCTGCCGGGATACTATTTTTAAAACCATTACCATTTATGATAAACCGCCTGTACAACTGGCCTTCAGGGATACACTGATCTGCCTGAATGATGATGTTACCCTGCATGCGCTGGGCAGCGGATCCTTCAGCTGGAGCCCGGTGATCAATATGACCAATCCGGCAACTGCCACTCCTGTCGTACGGCCTCTGCAGACCACCCGTTATTATGTAACCCTAACGGAAAGCAATTGCATAAATACGGACTCGGTATTGGTACGTGTGGTAAATGCGGTCAGCCTTCAGGCAATGAATGATACCACGATCTGCCAGGGTGATACGATCCGGCTTCGGGTACAATCGGACGGATTGCAATTTCAATGGACACCGGCCGCACAAATTATCAATCCGCTGGCGCAAAACCCGCTGGTGGTAACCCAAAACAGTACCTTGTATCAGGTTACGGCCCGGATCGGTGGCTGCACCAATACGCAATCCATCCGGGTTATCCCGGTCCCCTATCCGCAGGTAAATGCCGGGCCCGATCTGACTATTTGCTACAAGGCCACCACTGTTATAAACGGCAATACCGACGGGAGTAACTGGGCCTGGCAACCCGTCCGATTACTGAATAATGCCAGCTCGCTCAACCCGTTGGCCAATCCTGATATAACGACCGACTATATATTAACGGCAACGGATAACCGGGGATGTCCGAAACCGGTCAGCGATACGGTACGGGTAAATGTAGAACCCGCGATCCGGCTGCAGGTTACAGCCGATACGACAGTGGTGGTGGGACAGCCGCTGCAACTCCTTGCATCCGGTGCAGCGAGCTATCAGTGGTCACCTCAGGATTATCTTTCTTCCACGGTTATAGCCGGGCCGGTTGCCCGTTTTACCAGTGAAACACCGGGATTCAGGTACAAGGTTGTGGCCACCAGCACGGCCGGTTGTAAAGATTCCGCACTGGTTTTGGTAAGAGTATTTAAATCAGGCCCCGCCGTTTATGTACCTACGGCCTTTACACCCAATAATGATGGACGCAATGACCTGCTTTTCCCGATTGCAGCAGGGATGAGAAGTATCCGGTATTTTAATATTTATAACCGATGGGGGCAACTGGTGTTCAGCACACAGCGCAACGGGCATGGCTGGGACGGACGGATCAATGGCCAGTTACAAACAACTGCCACATACGTATGGACCGTTAGTGCGGTGGATTATAATGGCAACAACTATTTTCAGAAAGGGCTGTCCACCCTGATCCGTTAGTGCAATACATTTTACAAGCCAATCAGATTCGTACAGCTGTGCCGGTGGCAATCACCATCAGCATACTTCCGCCGCTGCCAATAGTTTCAAAATCAAGATCAACTCCCACAATGGCATTGGCCCCGAGCGACTGGGCTCTTTCTGCCAGTTCACGCAGCGCATCTTCCTTTGCTTCTTCGAGTACGCGTTCATAGGTTTTACTACGTCCGCCAAAGACGTCGCGGAGACCGGCAAATAAATCCTTGAAAATATTGGCCCCGATAATACTCTGCGCATTGATAACACCCATGTATTCCTGCACGGGTCTTCCTTCAATGACATTGGTGGTAGTAATCAGCATATTTATCTTTTTAATTGATTAAAAATAGCGCTTAAGCGGGGTTGCTCTTCCACAGCCGCCTGTTTTGACAATTCTTTAATATACGCGATCCGGTTTTCGATATCCGGATGACTCAGTAAAAATTCTGGGAGGGCCGATTCCGGGGCTGATTCTTTCAGGTGTCTGAACAATGCGGTAAAACCTTCCGGATCAATCCGACGTTCCATCAACAGGGCCAGCCCTTCCGTATCCGCTTCTTTCTCCAGTGTACGGGAATACGTAAGGGATTTAACGTCATCGGCATGATCAATCAGTACGGATGTCACATTTCCCATCCGGCCGAACAATAATCCAAGGAAAATTTTTGAGCCCAGTTTACGGAATATGGCTTTTGTGGCATGTTGCTTTACCACATGGGTGTATTCGTGACTCAGCAGGGCAGCCAGTTCAGGGTACGAGCGGATTTTATCCAGCAGGGCGCTGTAAACCACCAGTTGCCCACCGGGCACGGCAAAGGCATTGGCCGTTGTACTATTGATCACCGCTATCCGGATCCGGTACGGCGTTTCAATCTCCATGGCAGCAAAAAACTCATTCAGTAAACGGCTGGAAGACGTGTCTTCGGCTGACTTCAGATTCATGGCTTCATATACCGCATCTCCCAGCTGTTGTTCCGTTTCAGGCGCTACAGACTCCGCGATTTTAGCAGATAAATAGGGAACAAACAGAAAATACAAAACCACTAATACCAGAAGAAAGCCAGTCATAAACAAAGCCACGCGTCCCCGGAAACCCGCATTTTTTTTCTTATACCAGGGTTTATTCAATTCCTCCTGCATGTCCAGTATAATTGTGGTGGCTTCCTTTCCCTGTACCCGAAGTTCATGACCCGTTATTGAATGCCGGATTACAGATTCACCGGATGAAATTTCATAAGCAGCCGTCAATTCCTGCATAGGCAGGTGAACCGTATGGGGCTGTCCGGCTTCATCGCGGAATCCAATACTAATGGCCTTATCAAACACCAGTAAACTGGCGGTGACCGGTTCTGCCATCCGGGAAACCTGGTATCGGGCAAAGAAATTTCTCACAGACCAAATGTAGGAAAGGCAAGGCATATTCTGTTTCCGGCCATCCCGCCGTATTAAATACGTCCGGTCCAGAACTTTTATAGCGGAATTTTGTAATTATGCACATCCATTATGATACAGGCATATAACTTTCTTGCCTCCTGGCAATTATTCCCCGAAAAAGGCACTTACGAATACGGAGAGCGGCCCAAAAGCGGCATTTATAAAATTGAAGCGGTACCTGACAAAAAGGAACTGCTGATTTCGCATAACTGGGTTACGCTCGAAAACAAAGCCTACTCCTCCGGGTATAAGATCAATGCGGACGGCGAGCTCAATTCTTTTGACAACCCTGAACTGGCTGAAAAAGTACAGGCCCTGATCCCGGACGGCATCACATTTGAAGTTCATTTTTACATTAAAGGGGAAATCAGCCTGCATGTGATACACGAGATTATGCCCAATGGATATCTGCGGGTAACTCAACAAAGCAGCCGACCCGATGGCAGCGCGTATACCAACCGGGAATATTACCATAAGCAAATGAGCGTACTGCCTTATTCCACTTCCGTATCCGGTGCGCTGATCCGGCCCACGGAAGAAGGGGTAATCAAACACAAGGCCCTGACGGCAATGGAAGAGCAGACCAATATGCAACTGGACCAGATCCGTAAACAGATCGAACTGCTGGCTCTGCAGGCCCATGAGATTCAGCAACGTAAAGAACTCTCCATGATGATCTATAATGCCCGGCTTTCTTTCAAACCGAATATCGGGCAGATCTATTATCTCTATGAGAAAAACGACGAAACCTTTATGCTATCGCTGGTTTCGCCAAAAGACTGGGGCCCTTCCGGTCCGTCTAAGAAATTTATAGCTGCGGTACAACTCCTCGCTGACCATACCTGGAAAGAACTCTGATCGTTTTTGTATTTTTGTCGCATGACAAAACTCTCGGTAAATATCAACAAACTCGCCACCCTGAGGAATTCGCGTGGTGGCAACAACCCGGATGTGGTAAAAGCGGCGGTGGATGTACAGTTATTCGGGGCCGATGGCGTTACAGTACACCCCCGTCCGGATGAACGGCATATCCGGTATGAGGATGTTAGGCAAATCAGAAAAATCATTACCACTGAATTCAATATCGAAGGCAACTGTACTGAGCAGAAATTTGTGGACCTGGTCCTTGAAACAAAGCCGGATCAGGTTACCCTCGTCCCTGATGCGTTGGGCCAACTGACAAGTGACCATGGATGGGACACGATCAAAAACAAAGAATATCTCCGCGATATCATTTCCGTTTTTAAAAGAGCCGGTATCCGGGTCAGTATTTTTGTGGATCCGGTAGTGGCGATGGTGGCAGGTGCAGCGGAAACCGGTACAGACCGGATTGAATTGTATACAGAAGGATATGCCAGGGAGTCAGTAGTCGGGAGACGGGAGTCGGGAGTCGCCCCTTATATTGCAGCAGCAATCAAAGCCAAAGAAATTGGATTGGGTCTGAACGCCGGGCATGACCTGGACTTGAATAATCTGCAGTACTTTAAGCAAAATATTCCCTGGCTCGATGAAGTGAGTATCGGGCATGCGTTGATTTGTGATGCGATCTACCTGGGTCTGGAAAATACTATTCAGCTCTATAAAAGACAATTACAATAAGGACTTCATAACAGCAGCAGGGTGTTATATGACGAAAATCATACAACTTCCTGCCTGTGCCTCTTTACTTCCGTAACCAAGGTTACATTTCCCTACTCTTCATTTGTTTTCTTTTGCACTATCAAAGAAAGTAACAAGGATGTATTCTTAATATCTACTTTGTCAACCTTTCAACTTATAAACTTATCAATCTTTATGAAGTACATCGTCATAGGAGCCGTAGCCGGAGGAGCCAGTGCCGCCGCCCGACTGAGAAGATTAAATGAAAAAGCGGAAATCGTGATTTTTGAAAAAGGGGAATATATCTCTTATGCCAACTGTGGATTGCCTTATTATATTGGCGATGTAATCAGTGACCGGAATAAATTATTTGTACAAACGGCCACTTCTTTCCGTAGCCGGTTCAATATTGATGTTCGTATTTCCACAGAAGTTACCGGTATCGATACTGTGAATAAAACCGTCAGTGCCCGTAACCTGCTGACCGGTGAAGAATATACAGAGTCCTTTGACAAACTGGTGCTTTCCCCCGGGGCGGAACCCATACGCCCGCCGCTGCCGGGTATCAGTCTGCCGGGTATTTTCACTTTACGGAATGTGACCGATACCGATTTCATCAAGCAATATGTGGATCAGCGGAAAAATGGCCGTGCTGTGGTAATCGGCGCCGGTTTTATCGGCCTGGAAATGGCAGAAAACCTGCATGACCTCGGAATGAACGTAAGCGTGGTGGAGATGGGCAACCAGATCCTGGCGCCCGTTGATTTCCCTGTGGCCGCCATGGCCCAGCAGCATATCCGTACCAAAGGAGTGGATCTCCGGCTCAGCAGCGCTGTTACCGGCTTTGAAAAGGAAAATGACACACTGAAAGTACTACTTAAAGACGGCACTGTTCTGGATGCGGACGTAGTGATTCTGTCGATCGGCGTAAGACCCGATACCCGGCTGGCTGTTGCCGCGGGTCTTGAACTCGGTACTGCCAAAGGCATTTGGGTGAATGAATACCTTCAGACTTCCCATCCGGATATTTATGCGGTGGGAGACGCCATCGAATTTGCCAACCCGGTGACCGGACAGTCCATGAATACTTATCTGGCAGGCCCGGCCAACAAACAGGGACGTATCGCCGCCAATAATATTGTACTTGGAAATAAACACCTGTACAATGGTTCAATCAATACGGCAATTGTAAAAGTTTTTGATATGACCGTGGCCACGGCCGGTACAGCCAGTAAGCATTTAAAAATGGCTGGTATTAATCATATCGTATCCACCAATCACAGCGGATCACATGCCGGATATTATCCAGGGGCAAAACAAATGACCATCCAGATCGCCTTTTCCCCGGAAGATGGCCGCTTATACAGTGCCCAGATTGCCGGTTATGACGGCGTGGATAAGCGGATCGACATTCTTGCGTCCGTAATTAAAAACAAAGGCACAATTTATGATCTTACCGAATTTGAACATGCCTATGCCCCACCCTATTCATCAGCAAAAGATCCGGTGAACATGGCCGGCTTTATTGCCGAAAATATTCTGCACGACCGGCTGAATATATTTTACTGGAATGACCTGGGGGACAGTGATGACAACAGTTATCTCCTGGATGTAAGAACAATAAAAGAGTTCGACGCAGGTCATATAGAAGGGGCGGCCAATATACCGGTGGATGAAATCCGCAACCGGCTGCATGAAATACCCGCCGGCAAAAGAATCGACATATACTGTGAAGCCGGATTAAGAGGCTACCTGGCCAACCGGATTTTACGTCAGAATGGCTTCAATGAAGTTTTTAATCTTTCCGGAGGATATGTTTTGTGGAATGCCTGTACCCGTGAAACTGCCGCTGCCGTTCCGGCAAACAAGGAAGCTGCAGTCCAGCTACATTGATTCTTTTATAAATTCAAATAAGGACGCTGTCTGATGTGGAGAGAACCATGTTATGCCGGTATCTTTTCTGAACCAGGTAAGTTGACGTTTCGCGTATTGACGGGTGTGAATTTTAATGGCTTCAACCGCCTGTTCCCTTGTTGTTTTCCCTACCAGATAGCTGAACAATTCACTATAGCCTACCGTTTGCAGGGCATTGAGTTGCCGGAATGGAAATAAGGATTTCACTTCTTCTTCCAGTCCTTCCTGCATCATCTTATCCACGCGATGCTGAATCTGACGGTGCAGTATTTCCTTTGGCAGATCGAGTCCGGTTTTGATGATGCGGAAACCACGGTCCGCCTTATTTCCGGTGCGAAAATGTAAAATACTTTTACCGGTAGATAACCGGACTTCCAGTGCCCGCATACAGCGTTGCGGATTTTGTATTTCGCCCTTAGTATAAAAATCCGGGTCGTTTTGCTTTAGTGCGTTTTGCAGCCACTCCAGTCCGTTTTCTTCATACTTACGCACAATATCCTGCCGGATAGCCGGGTCGATATCCGGTATCATATCCAGTCCTTCGCAAAAGGCCCTGATATATAAACCGGTTCCGCCGGCTACAATCACTACATCCTTTTTGCTGAACAGTTCAGCCGCTTTGGCCAATGCAAATTGTTCAAATGTGGCGGCTGTCACTTCTTCATGAATACTATGTGACGCTATAAAATGATGGGGTACCGCGGCCAGTTCTGCAGCAGAAGGTCTTGCCACACCGATGGCCATTTCCCGGAAACACTGGCGGCTGTCTGCCGATATGATTTCAGTATCATAGGCACGGGCAAGCTGTATCGCCACAGCGGTTTTACCGGATGCGGTTGGCCCGGTGATAATGATTGCTGTTTTGGGGGTGCTGTTATTCAATTATACCTCTTCTTCGTCTCCGGTGGTTCCTTCATCCAATGCCACATCTTCTCCTTCTTCGTCTTTTTCGCCGAATCCTTCTCCCACCTGGGTCAGATCATATTTCTCTTCTATATCGGCAAATTTCTCACCTAGTAAACCTTTGGTGCCATATTGACTCGGGGCAATGCCTTCGGTCCTGACCACGGAGGGATAGGTGATTTTTGGATTTTCCTCTTTGGACACATTGATCAGTTCCACCAGAAAGCTCCAGTTTTTATTGAAATCGTAGAGGTAGATAAACCGTTGATTGGGGTCACGTATTTCTGATCCGATTGTGGTATCTGCCATGATCAATGGCGGGGCTTTATATTCCTTGTCATAGGCTTCCAGGGAGATCTCCCGCCCCCTCAGCCAATGATCATTACTACGGAAGAAAGTTGCCTTGTGCTTATTGTCAAACTCGTATGCTTTCAGGATGACATCATGCAGTTCTTTAAAGGATTGGTTATGCCGGATGACTACATCCCGGTATACACTTTCATCCTCTTCAAAATAAATCCTGAATTTTAAAATTGCCATACTACAAATTTAGTATTTATCCGTCAGCAGGGAAACCCCGGCTCAATTATTTTACCCGTTCCAGCCCCAGTTCCGCTCCCTTTTTCAGCATAAATCCGAATGCCGCCTCATAGGTATTGGGTATAACACCATCCAGCATGGCCTCTTTCAATGCATCTTTAATCAGGCCCACCGGTTTGGAAGGTGACAGCCCGAATGTTTCCATGATCAGTTCCCCCGTAACCGGCGGCTGCCAGTTGCGCACATGATCTTTCTCCTCCACTTCCCGGCTGCGCTGACGAACCAGCTGAAAATTTTCAAGGAAGCGTTTTACTTTATTCTTGTTTTTTGACGTGATATCCGCTTCACACAAGAGCATCAATGAATCAAAATCCTCCCCTGCATCAAATAGCAGGCGCCGGATGGCAGAATCAGTGATATTCTCTTTCGTTACACTGATGGGACGCAGGTGCAATTCCACCAGTTTTTTCACGAGCCGCATTTTTTCATTCTGAGGCAGTTTCAGTTTACTGAATATTTTCGGCACCATCCGGCCTCCCACCACTTCGTGACCGTGAAAGGTCCACCCATGCCCTTCTTCAAAACGTTTGGTAGCCGGCTTGGCGATATCGTGCAGGATCGCGGCCCAGCGTAACCAGAGATCGTCGGTTTTCGCGGCCAGGTTGTCCAGTACCTGAAGCGTATGGTAAAAATTATCTTTATGACCCACCCCGTCTTTATACTCTGCCCCCGCCAGTTCCACCATCGGCGGAAAAATAATCTGCAACAGGCCGCTTTTATACAACAGGTCAAATCCGATAGAAGGCCGTGTAGCGAGAATCATCTTATTGAGTTCATCCGTAATCCGTTCCTGGGAAATAATCCGGATCCGGTGTGCATGATCAATTATGCCCTGCCAGGTATTCTCTTCAATCGAAAATCCCAGCTGAGCTGCAAAACGGATACCCCTCATCATACGCAGCGGATCATCGCTGAATGTTTTAGCCGGCGCCAGCGGAGTTTTTATGATCTTTGCTTCCAGGTCCGCCAGCCCGTTAAATGGATCAATCAGTTTCCCGTAATCCCCCGCATTCAGGCTGATGGCGAGTGCATTGATGGTAAAATCACGACGGTCCTGATCATCAGAAATACTGCCGGGTTCCACCGCCGGTTTACGGGAGTCTGCGCTATAACTTTCCTTCCGGGCTCCAACAAATTCCAGATCAAATTCCCGGTCGATCCGGATATGAGCCGTGCCGAAATTTTTGAAAAAGTCGACCTGTGGCACCGGCTTAAACCGGGCAGCAACCGCATGTGCAAGCACGATCCCGTCACCGACACATACAAAATCTGCATCCTTGGTTGTCCGTCCCAGTATTTTATCGCGCACAAAACCACCTACCAGGTAAGTTTCCATACCTAGTTCCTGAGCCGCAGCCCCAACTTTATTTATTAGAAATAATTCCTTGTCGGTGCAATTAATATCCATCTGGGGCAAAGTTAACTGATCGGGAGTTTTGAACGTTAACAGGTTAATCAATGATTCAGGGGGCTTTTCACGACTAACCAACGGCAACAGCTTTCGGATGCGTTTTTACGAACGAAGAACAACCACTTCCCCATGCTGCCACTTAATCAACCGGGAGGGGCTGGCTGGCGAAAGATCATCCTGCCGGTAACGGACCACATAATCAACACCCTGTTTTATTTCCGTTGAAATCGCCGCAAAACCGGCGGCGGTTGGCTGACCAGACAGATTTGCCGAAGTAGATACGAGGGGTTTACGGAAACGTTTGAGCAGCTGACGGCAAAAAGACTCCCGGCATATCCTGATGGCAATGCTGCCGTCATCCGCCACCAGGTTGTCAGCAAAACCGATTGCTCCTTCGTAAATAACGGTGGTGGGTTTTTGTTGTGTCTCCAGGTAATCGAAAAGACTCAGATCGGCCGCCGCCACATACTGCAGCACATCCCGTTCTTCTGCCAGCAGCACGATCAGAGATTTGGAATCGGGTCTTCGTTTCAGGTCATATACTTTCTGTACAGCCGCTTCATTGGTGGCATCACAACCAATGCCCCATACCGTGTCCGTAGGATATAGAATTAATCCGCCTTCCTGCAACACCTGCAGACACGATAGGATGTCCTGTTCAAAATTCATCTGCATTCATTATAGACACCCATAACAGATGCCGCGCATTTTTGTTGAGTGAATAATTGTGCATGCCCCCACCCTTTCTGCCGCATATCATCCGCTTTATCCGGGTCTGTATAAATCTGCTTCATCCCTTCTGCCATTTCTTCCGCACTGGCGGGATTAACATAGTATGCACCCGGGCCACCTGCTTCGGGCAGACAGGACATTGACGACGTAATCACTGGCGTACGGCTCCACAAAGCTTCCAGTACCGGTATGCCAAATCCCTCGAAGAAAGAGGGATATATCATGGCAACAGCTGATTGATAAATAGCCGGGAATATGGCCGCTGAACGAAACTCATGACTGCTTTTTGCTTTTTCCGTATCGGATAAAAATAGAATCCGGTTTTCAAGACCATTTTGCCGGATATAGTCCTGCACCAGTTTTTTATACGCATTTCCCTGGCCAATCACCACCAGTGGCAGGTTCAGTTCCTCCCTGAGCAGAAATACGGCTTTGCAGACATTCAGCAGGTTTTTGCGTTCTATGATGGAGCCCACATACAAAAAAAATTCTTCAGGCAACCCATATGTTTTGCGTACACGGATTTTTTCTTCCTCACTTACCTGTTGACCAAAAGCGGGGTTGCAGCTCTGGTAGCAGACCCTGATTTTCTCTTCCGGAGTGTGATAGAATTCCATGATATCCTGTTTGGTCTGTTCGCTGATCGCAATCACCCGGTCCGCATGCCTACAGGCATACCTGAATTTTTTCCGGTAAATCTTAACATCCACCGGATTGTACTGTTCCGGATAGCGTTCATGAATAAGATCATGAATGGTTACCACCGATCGGATGCCGGTATGTTGTATTCCAACGGGAATTTCATGACTGAGGCCGTGGTAGAGATCAATGGAAAGCCGCTGCAGGTCTTTTTTCACCCAGCTGCTGCGCCAGGCGGAACGAAAAAGGGTATTCAGCAACCCGGCCGGTTGTATTTCATGCAGCCGGGGGCCTTCCAGAACAAAGTCTTTCACCTGTTTAGGGTTAAACAGGTAATATGCATGCTCCGGAAAGTACTCAGCCAGGGAACGAATCAATGTGCGGCTGTAATGGCCCAGTCCTGTGCCGTTATGAAATGCCCGTTTTGCGTCGAAACCAATGTTCATGCTGCGAAGATAAATGGATAAAGGATGAGATACGATCCTTTAACCTATTTGCCGCTGATGACTTATTTTCGCAGCAAAACAGCAAACAAATGAAAGAACTGATACTGGAAGCATGGGCGAACCGTGAGTTATTGAAAGAGAGCAAATACAGTGATGCGGTGAGAGCCGTGATAGAGGAAGTGGATAAAGGCCGGTTGCGGACAGCTTTTCCTGTAGAACATGGATGGGAAGTAAACGAGTGGGTAAAACAGGCGATTCTGATGTATTTCGGTATTCAGCAGATGCAGACCTGGGATCTGGCCCCTTTTGAGTTTTATGATAAGATGTTGCTGAAAAAGAATTACAAGGAAATGGGAGTACGTGCTGTTCCTCATGCCGTGGCCCGTTATGGAGCATACCTGGCTAAAAATGTGGTGTTGATGCCTTCCTATGTAAATATTGGTGCGTATGTGGATGAAGGCACCATGGTGGACACCTGGGCCACCGTGGGCAGTTGCGCCCAGATTGGCAAAGGCGTTCACCTGAGCGGAGGCGTGGGTATTGGCGGCGTGCTGGAGCCGTTGCAGGCCACACCGGTTATCATCGAAGATGGTTGTTTTATAGGCAGCCGTTGTATTGTGGTGGAAGGCGTGATTGTAGAAAAAGAAGCCGTTTTGGGTGCCAATGTGGTACTGACGCAGTCAACCAAAATCATTGATGTGAGTGGGCCGGTGGCTTTTGAAATGCGTGGCCGTGTACCTGCCCGCAGTGTGGTAATCCCCGGGTCGTATACAAAGAAGTTCCCTGCCGGAGAATATGGTGTGGGTTGCGCCCTGATCATTGGTCAGCGTAAACCGAGCACCGATCTCAAGACCAGTCTGAATGATGCGCTGCGTGATTTTAATGTAAGTGTCTGATCTTTGGCCTCTTTTTGGAAAAAGTCATTAAAAAGCGGGATTTTTTCTCCCGCTTTTTTTGTTTTTGGTATTTATACATTCCTTATATTTGCAGCCCCAAAAGGGACGCCCGGGTGGCGAAATTGGTAGACGCACCGTCTTCAGGTGGCGGCGTTCGAAAGGATGTGCTGGTTCGAATCCAGTCCCGGGCACAAAAACCCTGACACGATAGTGTCGGGGTTTTTTATTTGAACAAACGACAAGCTTGCTTGTCAGTTTGGGCAAATAAAAAACCCCGGGGACGGCGATAGCCGGACAGGGGATTTGAGTAAGACCAACTCAACAGGATCACGAAGTAACCTAGTGCTGCCAGCCACTATCGACTAACGACTATTGACTAACGACCAACAAACTGCATCCCCGCATATCACTTCCATCAGTTCTGCCTAAAATTTCAAATGATCCATCGGAATATACTTTTCCCGCATCATCCGTGGCTATAAATGAACAGGAATGAATATTCGCCAGGTCAATCACATTCACCACCCCTGTGCCGGTATACATTACATGAAGGGGGTCCTCGTCATCCCGCAACAGCACTTTCATCCAGGGCGGACAACGATAAACACCATCTCCTTTGGAATAGGCCTGGGATAATAATTCAGTCATGCCATATTCGGAATGAATGGATGATTGATTAAAAGCCGATTTCAGGATGGCATGAAGTTCCTGGCGAATCAGTTCCTTTCGTCTGCCTTTCATGCCCCCTGTTTCCATGATGATTGTATGCTTCAACGTCATAGGGTATAGTTCCGCGAAATCAAGCAAAGCAAAACTTACCCCGATCAGCAGTACTGGTTGTCCCCGTTCTTCCAGCGATTGAAGCACCGAAGCCAGTTTCGCATACTCATCCAGGTAGAACCCGCTTTCCGGATGACCGCTCTGACTGATCAGCCGGTCCACCATATACACCAGCGAAGAATGTCCCCGTTCCAGATAAGATGGCAGTAACCCGATCACACAATAATCCGTAATATCTCCATAAAAAACAGAAAAACCACGGCTGAAACTCTCTTCATACAGTTTGACATCCCTGACCAGGTGCCGGCTGCTGACCATACCGGTTGTACCGCTGCTTTCAAAGACTGCCTCCGGGGAAAAATCACCGGTAACCACCGGATGGGTCTTGAAAAACCGGACCGGGAGGAAAGGAATATCCTTTACCTCACGTACATCCTGCGTTCTGATACCCAGGGCCTGAACAAAATCGCGGTAAACGGCATTATTATTGAGCTGATAATTAAAAATATCCAGCGCCTCCTGACCAAAAGAGACGGGATTGGTACTGAAAATTTTATGATTCCCTTGTTGAGGCATTCCTTCTTAATCTGGCTAAAAATGGTAAATTTGTTTTAATCTAAATCAAGCGCATGAAAAACAGTCTTCTGCTGATCGTGGTACTGACCGTAATTGCAATAGCCTGCAACAAAGATAAGTTTACCACAGAACCAAAAGTGGAGGTTAAATCCATTTCTCCAGGGACTGTGGCCAGTGGCGATGTCATCACCCTGGCATCCAAATACACCGATGACGAAGGCGATCTGGATTCAGTATATGTGGTTTACAAATGGTACAATGGTACAGCCGTTGTGAAAAACGATACATTCCGCTATCCTTTCTCCATGCTGCAATTACCGTCAGATCTCCGCCAGGCTGAACTGAATGTAACGTTTGAGTATAATACGAATAATAATGCGGAGCTGCTCCCGCTTCCCGGTGTATCTCTTCGTGACACATCGGCTACATTCGGACTGGTACTGATCGATAAGGCAAAACACCGCAGCAATTACAGCGAATCTGCAAAAATCAGGCTTAAAAAACCCTGATCAGACTATTGAAAGCATTAACAACCGGCTGGCGCTTTTTTATATACAGCAACCTCTTTATCGCCTGTATTGCCAGCCTGATGACCACACAGGTATACCTGTTGGTATTAAATACCACCGTGCCTTTTGCCTTCCCTGCCTTTGTCTTTTTTTCCACGCTTTGCAGCTATAGTTTTCACTGGTATTTCACCGGGCATTCCGTATTACATACGCCGCGTGAACGATGGTTGAAAAAAAACCGGTTCGTTCATGTGCTTTTCTTTTTCACCGGACTGACCGGTATGGCCTGGTTTTTCCTAAATTATTTCACACAGGGCTGTCTATGGATAGCAGGTGCAGTAACCGCCACATTACTTTATACAGCACCCAAAATCCCGAATAAATATCTCCGGCGATTACGCAAAGCAGCCCTGGGTAAAACGATTTTTCTGGCGGCGGTCTGGACCTATGTAACCACCGTATTACCGGTCATATTCTCTGCTTCAGACTGGACCGGAACGCATACACTATTCACCATCAGCCGTTACTTCCTGATTTACGCCATTTGTATCCTGTTTGATTATCGCGACAGGTCAGATGATAAGGCCGCTGGCGTCCGCAGCCTGATCACGTATCTTGATCTGCCCTCCATCCGTCACCTGTTTATCTTTTCCCTGCTGGTATTTACCGTTTCCGCAGGCGGGCTCCTTTTATTGGCGTTTTCAGCGGCCGATGTACTGTCCCTGCTGCTTCCCGGGCTGGCCGTGGCAGCGCTCTGGCAACGGGCAACGACTGGCTTCAGCGACATGCTGTATTACTTTGTACTGGATGGTCTTATGGCCATTTCATCACTGCTGACTTTATTCACCCGTATTTAATTATTTTTGGCACAGATTAATACTATCCACATGGCAAAATCCACAAAAGCGAAAAAATCGTTTATACCGGCTGCATCGTTTCAGTTCTTCCGTAATTATATCAATAACGCCTCCCCGGTTGGATTTGAAACCTGGGGCCAGAAATTATGGATAGAGTACCTCAAACCTTATGTGGACACTCATTATGTTGATCCGTACGGTACTGCTGTCGGGGTAATCAACCCGGAACATCCTTTCAAAGTAGTGATAGAAGCCCATGCGGATGAAATCAGCTGGTTTGTGAATTATGTAACGGCGGATGGCCTGATCTACCTGAAACGAAATGGTGGAGTGGACCACCAGACCGCCCCGGCTTCACGGGTGCTGATTCATGGTAAAAAAGGCCCGGTTAAAGCCGTATTCGGATGGCCGGCGATCCATACCCGGCTGAATCCGGATCAGAAAGAAAATAATCCCCGTACCGATAATCTCTGGCTCGATTGCGGGGCCCGTAATAAAAAAGAAGTAGAGGCACTGGGCATCCATATCGGGGCCGTGGTTACGTATCAGGATGGTTTTGACGAACTCGCCAATGGTAATTATGTGGGCCGTGCTTTTGACAACCGGGTTGGAGGATTCATGATCGCGGAAGTAGCCCGCCTGCTGAAAGAAAATAAAAAGAAACTGCCTTTCGGTTTATATATAGTGAATGCGGTACAGGAAGAAATCGGCCTGCGTGGCGCTGAAATGATAGCCCGCCGGATCAAACCCAATATCGCCATTGTAACCGATGTAACACATGATACCACTACCCCGATGATCAATAAAAATATTGAAGGGGATGTGAGTACCGGGAAAGGCCCTTCCCTCTCCTATGCACCGGCTGTTCATAATAAACTGCTGGCCCATGTGGAGAAAGTGGCGGCTGATAAAAAAATTCCTGTACAATGGCGGGCGCTCAGCCGCAGTACCGGTACCGATACTGACTCATTTGCCTATTCCAATGACGGCTGCCCTTCTGTACTGATTTCCATTCCGCTCCGTTATATGCATACCACGGTGGAAATGCTGCACCATGACGACATTGAAAATACCATTAAGCTGATGTACGAAACCTTATTGAGCTTAAGTCCGAAAACAAACCTCAGCTATCTCTGATGCCGGAACTGATCTATATTGACCCCGGGAGTGGCAGTTACCTGGTACAGGTGATTATCGGTGCACTGGTAGGTGTGGTGATGTTTTTTAAAAACATAAAAATGTATCTCCTCTCCCTGTTCAGACGCACACCGAAAAAGCAAAAGGATGAATGAGTCACCCCGTGCTATACCTTCTTCTTACCGGGATCCGGCCGGCTTTATATTTCAACAGGACGGTCAGGTTTACCGGCAGGTGAATAACTCCGGGCAGGCCGGCTATGAGGCCCTGATGCAAAGCGGCCTCTATAATTTTCTGACAGCTAAGAAATGGCTGATACCCCATACGGAAAGAAAAGATATGGTGGCGGATACAGGCGCCTTTACCGTTCTTCAGCCGGAACAGCTGGCATTTACCGGTTATGCATATGAGTGGTCTTTTTCCATGTTACAGGATGCGGCCCTGCTAACCCTGCGGATTGCGCGTGCGGCGCTGGATCATGGCCTGATCCTGAAAGATGCCACCCCCTTTAATATTCAGTTTCATAAAGGGTCAATGATCTTGATTGATACATTATCGTTTGAACCCTATACGGAAGAACAACCCTGGATCGCTTATCGCCAGTTTTGTGAGAGTTTTCTCGCGCCCCTGCTGCTGATGCATTATAAGCAACAACAACTGCCCTCCCTGCAGCTGGCCTGGCCGGAAGGAATGCCGCTGAACCTCGTCAGCAAACTGCTGCCTTTTAAAAGCCGGTTGTCGATGCTTACCTATCTGCATATACACCTGCACGCCAGGATGGCGGCAAAGAAAAAAGGAACAATCCGGCAGAAACCCGTTTTACCCAGGAACAAACTGGACGGGCTGATCAGGAGTCTTGAGATACTGGTACAATCGCTCCGCTGCAGCAACCGCAATACCACCTGGGGTGATTACTACAGCGAGGCAGCACAGCGACAGGATTACCTGGAACAGAAAAAAACACTGGTTAGTCAGTGGAGCCGGGAACTGGATGGCATTAAAACAGCTGTTGATTTCGGAGCCAATGATGGTACATTTTCACTCCCGCTCGCCGAACGAAGTATACATACGGTGGCTGCAGACGGCGATGCCGTAGCTATTAATTCACTGTATGAAAAAATAAGAGGTACGGGCTTCGACCATATACAACCATTGATTATCGATTTCACCTATCCTTCACCGGCTATCGGAACTGGCAATACAGAAAGGCCCTCCTTTCTGCAACGGCTGGGAAAAAGAGATCTCGGATATTGCCTGGCATTTATCCATCACCTGTGTATCGGGAAAAATATACCCTTGCAAAAGCTGGCGGAATTATTAGCTGACTCCTGCCACATACTGATCATTGAATTTGTTCCGAAAACCGATGAGAAAGTTCAGGTACTGCTGCAACAGAAAGCGGATATTTACCCGGATTACCATGCTGCTGGATTTGAACAATCGTTCAGTACCTGTTTCCGGATAGAAAAAACAGCTACGATACCCGGCACTGACCGCACGCTTTACCTGATGCGCAGTAAATGAAAAAAAAACTATTGCATATAATCAGTACCCGCCCGGCATTTCTTTTGCTACTGCCGTTGTTTTTTGTATTGCACGGAGTTGCAGAAAACTATGATTATATACCGGCTTCAGATGCCCTTCTCCTTACTGCTACGTATTTTACAGTCGCCACACTACTGGCACTGGCGGGCTGGTTTATTTTCCGCCAATGGAACAAGGCCTGCCTGATGGCCACGGCGCTGATGGCATTTCATTTCTTCTTTGGCAGCCTGCATGATTTCATCCGTAAGCTGGCGCCGGACAGTTTTGTCAGCCGGCATACATTTGTACTGCCCCTTTTCTTTTTGCTGCTGCTGGCTGTCTTTATTCTGTTGAAAAGAAGAAAGCAACCTCTTTTAAAACTCACTTCTTTCCTGAATAGCCTTTTGTTGATTCTGTTACTGGTGGATACCGGCTGGCTCATCAGCCGCAACTGGAAAACACAATCTGCTTCAACTATCCTGCCCGCAGGCCTCAGCCGCTGCAGCAACTGCGCCCGGCCGGATATATACTTTGTGGTACTGGATGAATATGCAGGGAATACTGAACTGAAAGAGCTCTTCCAATACGACAATCAACCTTTTCTCGATTCATTGGGGAAAAGAGGTTTTTATACTGCTGGCCGAAGTCACAGTAACTATAATTACACCCCTTTTTCCGTGGCCTCCATGTTAAACATGGATTATCTGACATTACAGGGTCAGGAAAGGGCCGGTGCTGACCTTACGAATTGTTACCGGGCCATCCGTGATAACCGGGTGTTGCAATACCTGCAGCATGAAGGGTACCGGTTTTATAATTATTCCGTGTTTGACTTTAAAGGGCAGCCTGCCCGGACCCGCGAGACGTTCTTACCCGCCAGAACCCGGCTGATCACCGCTCAGACTTTCCTCAGTCGTTTCGACAAGGAAATAAGGTTCAACCTGATCACCCGGTTTAAATCAACCAAAAATCTGGAAATACTCACATATGCCAACCGGGAGAATAATGAGCATATTTATTCTCTGACGGAAGCCCTGGCCGCACAACCAGCCGGCGAACCAAAATTTATATACACCCACCTGATGATGCCGCATTATCCTTACTTTTTTGACAGCAGCGGCCGGGAACGCCCTTTTGAAAAACTGGTGGAAGGCAACCAGACCGACACAAAAGCATATATAAGTTACCTGCAGTTCGCCAATAAAAAAATACTGGCACTGGTGGATTCGATAAAACGCCGTTCTGCTTCTCCCCCGGTGATTTTCCTCGTGGGAGATCACGGTTTCCGGCATTTTCCCAAGGCGGTGGACACCCGTTATTATTTCATGAATCTCTGTTCCGTTTACATGCCTGCCGCAGATTACAAAGGATTCCATGACAGCCTGCAGGGGGTAAACCTGTTCCGGGTATTCCTGAACAATTCTTTTGGTCAGCAATTGCCTCTGCTGCCTGATTCCAGCATCTATCTGAAAGACTGAGCTGACTTCACCGGAAAATAATCAACGCCAGCCGTTATATTTGTACCGGAAACAATGTTAAACGCATCCCGCATATTAATTCTGGCTCCGCACACGGATGATGGAGAACTCGGTTGTGGCGGCACTATTGCCCGCTTAAGAGCTGAGGGGAAAGAGGTGTTTTATGCGGCATTCTGTCTTTGTTCAAAATCGCTCCCGGCCCATCTCCCCCCCGACACGCTGGAAAAGGAGTGCAGAAAAGCTACCGCAGTATTGGGTGTCCCGGAAGAAAACCTGGTCTTGTTTAATTATGAAGTAAGGGAATTGCCCGCTTCGCGTCAGCAAATACTGGAAGAACTGCTGCAACTCAATAAAACCATTCAACCCGATATGGTTCTGCTCCCCGCTGCTTCGGATGTACATCAGGATCATCAGGTAATACACCAGGAAGGGTTAAGGGCCTTTAAAAACACCACTTTTGCCGGATATGAATTACCCTGGAACAATTACAGTTTCCGGACAAATTTTTTTATGAAACTCAGTGCTGCGGATCTGACTAAAAAAATGGCAGCCCTCAAGGAATACAAGTCACAGGCACACCGCAACTATATGCAGGATGATTTTATCCGCTCCCTTGCCACTGTACGCGGGGTGCAATGCAGCAGTGATTATGCGGAAGCATATGAAATTTACAAACTTATCAGCTGAAGACAATTTATTTTCCCAGATGAATATACTGGTTGAGCGGCAGACTTAGTCCGAGCTGGCTATACGCCCTGTTGGCCTGGTACCAGGCCCGGGCATACCGCAGGGTTATATTGCCGAGAAACACACCCGCCCCCAGGGAGAATCCATTTAACCCATTGGCCGCATTGCCGGTATTGAGTTCCCGCCGGCGGAGAAAATTATAACCGGCCTGCAGCTGTATTTTCGCATGTACATAAACGGTAGTACCCAGCACCAGGTGATCCATCAGCTTGCCGATTGTAAATCCCGATGGCCCGTTCCGGTACCCGTTTGCATTATTAAACGCAGTATCCGCATAAAATATATCAGGTTGATGA
>Ga0209480_10000239_pt1 | contig 48565 bp, 41 predicted proteins | sample JI61114C2DNA_FD_187501 | JGI IMG/M metagenome (GOLD analysis project Ga0209480, IMG submission 187501) | Wastewater effluent complex algal communities from Wisconsin, to seasonally profile nutrient transformation and Carbon sequestration -... | ecosystem: Engineered > WWTP > Effluent > Algae...
CCTGTCAAAATGGTTTGTTTTTGTTTTAATGTTTAAATTTTGGTCGGTCTATCGTCTTTGGAACGGTCGTCCTACCATTGGCTATAACGTTTTGCAGCTTGGCGAAGTGGCGGATTTTGAAGCACTTACTTTCAATTTAACACTAATGTTTATTTGAAAACCAAATGTTCAATTTAGCACTGAACCCGCCATTTTGCCAAACTGCTGTTAGCGGTTCGTTGTTTTTTCTTTCAAGTCAGTCATTTTTTTTGCCATAATCTTATCGTTCTCAAAATTAGATAGGTTCAAATTTTCAATTATTCGTTGAAAGTTTTTCTCGTCTCTATTTTGTGAAAGTTTTTGTTTGATTTTTATTTCGGTAGGAATTATTTTTATACCTAATGCTCCTCTCATTTCTTTTTCAACAAATTCAGTCCCCATTTTTTCTAATGTCATTGGGCATTTTTGAGGTAATTCAAAAAATTCAGTCAGTTTTTTCAAATGATTGTACAATTCATTATCAGACATTATTTCAACAAGTCCATAAATTTGCACTTCTTCATAATTCCAAGTTGAAACGTTTATGTGGTCATACCAAGATGAAGAAATATAAGAATGTGCTCCTAAAAAATCACATAATACTTCGTCGCCTACCTCAATTTTTCTCGCAACAGGATTAGCCCTATTTATATGAGTTTCAATATGAAAAAGGTCATTTTCAAGTTCATTCAATTGCATCATAGCTTTTGTAGACATAATTTTTTCCTTGTAAGATATTAAACTTGAAAAAGCATTTTCTTTGATGATTTCTTTAAGAAGATTATAATCTTCGGATTTAAAAAGTTTTGGTAAGTGCATAATTGAAAAAAATTGTTATTTTTTACTTGATGTTTCGTTTGTTAAATTCTTGGCTGTGTCGTCTTTTACAATGACCGCTAACGTTTCTCGGCTTTGCGAAGTGGCGGATTTTCAGCACAAATGTTCAATTGAAAAATTGAACTTGAACCTTGCACTAAACTGTCATAGAAGCACTGAACCCGCCATTTTGCAAAACCGATGTTAGCAAACGTTATTTTTCCAGTTTATAATATTCATGAATAGCATTTATTAAATTATTCTGAGTACTAAAAACAGGTTCATATTTTCCACTTGGAAATAAATTCATTCCAATAATTATTGTCAAGTTTGTCTGAGTGTTGTAATGTATGTCGCAATTATACCCTTGCGTGTTACCACCATGTGAAACATAAATTGGTTTTTCAGTTTTGTCAAGGTTTAAATCCCAGCAAAGTCCGACTGCGTGATAGAACCATTCCATTCCTTCGGCATTCAAGTCTCGGTAAATAATGGTTGGGCTTATCATCTTTTTTAATTGTATGCTATCAATTAGTTTTCCTTTAAACAAACAATTGACAAATTTATTCAAATCGTTTAGGTTTCCTAAAACCGCACCAGCTGAGTTTGCCCAACTATGATTAATCTCAGTAAAATCGTTGTATTTTTTGCGTTTCATTTTATAGCCCCTTGCAGTATTGGAAGGAGTTTTCTCATCACTACAATATATCATACTTTCTAATCCACAAGGGTCAAATATTCTTTCAGTAATATTCTGTTGATAGGATTGTTCTGTTATTTTTTCTATGATTAAACCTAATATTACATACCCTGTGTTACAATAATTATATTTACTTCCGGGTGTAAATTTTAGTTTATTTTTTAGACTATATTCGAGACATTGATTCGAGGAGTCTTCCCATTTTAATTGATTTGAAGAAGTATAATTATATAAACCAGATGTATGGTTTAAAAGGTGTTTTATAGTTATGCCAGCGTCATTGTGTTGCTTTAGATTTATGTATTTAGATACCAAATCATCAATTGATAATTTCCCTTCAGATTCTAATTGAAGTATCATTACAGCTGTAAATAGTTTAGTAATGCTACCATAACGCCAATTTGTAGAATCATTTACTTTCGTTGTGCTTTCAATATCATGATATCCATAATTGTAAGTGGTGAAGCCTTTATTATCAGAAATTATAACTTGTATTCCTGGTATTCCTTTCTCTAATCCAGTCTTTGCAATAGAGTCCAATTTGAGTTTTAAATCATCTTGAGCCATTGTAATCATGCAAACAGCAGTTGCAAAAACCGTAAGAATATATTTTTTACTCATTGTATAATGTTTGCTAACTTACTTATATATGTAACAAAACTACACAAATGTGACACTCCTTGTCAGCTTTATGTAGTTTTTATACGGTTATTTATTTTACAGATCATCAAAAGGGCTTTTAATATTTTGAAGGTTTTTAGTACTCACATGTGTATAAATTTCCGTCGTCCTGCTACTACTATGTCCAAGTAATTCCTGTATGTACCTTAAATCAGTGCCTGCTTCTAAAAGGTGAGTGGCATAACTGTGGCGTAACCAATGTAGTGTCACTGGTTTTGTAATATTTGCCTTCTTTAGTGCTTGTTTTAAAACACTTTGCAAACTTTCCGCAGAGTATTGAATGCCTTTATGCTGCCCTTCAAACAACCATGTGGTCGGTTTATTAGAAATGTAGTATTGTCTCAATAGTTCTATCAGTTTTAACGAGATAGGTGCAATCCGATCCTTTTTTCCTTTCGATTGCCTGATTATCAATATTCCTCTTTTACTGTCTATGTCCTGTGGCTTTAAACTTATTAATTCGTTTCTCCTCAACCCACAAGCATATATTAAACTTAGCATTGCCACATGTTTGGTATTTCCATGAGCATTCAATATTCCTTTCACCTCCTCCTTACTCAATACATTGGGCAACGTCTTTTCGCTCTTAGGTCTGTGTACTTTTTCTATCTCAAGGTTTCTGTTCTCCACGGTCCGATAAAAAAGCTTGATCGCATTGACCATCTGATTTTGATAAGAAGATGAAAGATTTTTCTTAAGGATATATTCATTGTTGAATAGGATGATATCGTCGTTGTTAATGCTTCCAATTTGCCTTTCATTAAAATATCTAAAAAAGACCCGCAATGCTTCCATATAGGTTTTGATCGTATTCGGACTATACCTCCTCGATAATAAAAATGATTCAAATGTTTTTAATGCAGTAATAATTTCCGGACTCGGTGTGTAAATAATTTCAACAGGAATTCTGAAACGAATTCTATTCTCTTCAGTATCCGGAACATGCCATAGCCTTAGTGAGCTGCTCCATCGAACGTCTTCAATTAATTTGACACGGTCAGTATATTCCTGTTTCTTTTCAAAAGTGATTGCTATACGGCGTTCTTTAAAGTGTTTGATTGGTTGAGCTGACCATTTCATAATTTTGGGTTTAGATTGCTAAATTAAATCTTTTTATTTAATTTATTGCAATTATTTGGGTTTGATATATTTTGAGTTTACATGACTTAACGTTTTAAATGTAACAAGGACAGGATTTCTTAGTAAGATTATACTGACCTGAAAATCAATTAACTATCATTGCTTTTCCAATATTTTTTAAATAAAAAAAGCCACCGGATATCACATCCAGTGGCTTTTATATTATTAGAAAGAATGATTTACATCATGCCGCCCATTCCACCGCCCATAGGAGCGTGTGAATGACCTTCGTCTTTCTCTTTCTTGTCATTGATGACACATTCCGTAGTCAAGACCATACCTGCGATAGAAGCTGCATTTTCAAGTGCTACCCTCGTTACTTTAGTAGGATCGATGACACCTGCTGCTTTAAGATCTTCGTACACATCTGTTCTGGCATTGTAACCAAAGCTTCCTGTGCCTTCCAATACTTTTTGTAGTACTACCGAACCTTCCATACCTGCATTTTCTACGATGGTACGAAGTGGAGCTTCCAAGGATTTACGAACGATCTGGATACCGATGTTCTCATCTTCATTCGCACCTTTCATATCTTTCATAGCCTCGATCGTGCGCACTAATGCAACACCACCACCAGCTACGATTCCTTCTTCCACTGCTGCTCTTGTAGCGTGTAATGCATCGTCAACTCTGTCTTTCTTCTCTTTCATTTCAACTTCAGTAGCTGCACCAACATATAGTACTGCAACACCTCCTGCCAATTTAGCAAGACGCTCCTGAAGTTTTTCTTTATCATAATCTGAAGTTGTTACTTCGATTTGCTGTTTGATAGAGTTGATACGCATTTTGATATCTTCAGCTGCACCTACACCACCTATAATAGTCGTGTTATCTTTATCAACTGTGATCTTCTCAGCAGATCCTAAGTGCTCAAGTTCTACATTTTCCAATTTGAAACCTTGCTCTTCAGAGATAACAGTTCCTCCTGTCAAAATGGCAATATCTTCCAACATTGCTTTTCTCCTGTCACCAAATCCCGGAGCTTTAACTGCAACAATCTTAAGACTTGCTCTCAATCTGTTTACCACTAAGATACCCAAAGCCTGGCTGTCGATATCTTCTGCGATGATCAACAAAGGACGTCCTGATTGCATAGATTTCTCAAGAATAGGAACGATGTCCTGCATGTTTGAGATCTTTTTATCATGGATCAGAATATAAGGACTCTCATATTCAGCGATCATCTTCTCTGCATTATTGATGAAGTATGGAGACAAATATCCTCTGTCAAATTGCATACCTTCCACCACATCTACATAAGTATCTGTTCCTTTAGCTTCCTCAACAGTGATCACACCGTCTTTAGTTACTTTTTTCATAGCATCAGCGATGAATTTACCGATCTCGTCATCATTATTTGCAGAGATGGCAGCAACTTGTTGAATCTTGTTGAAATCATCTCCGATCACTTCAGATTGATTCTGAAGATCTTTGATAATAACTTTCACTGCTTTTTCGATACCTCTTTTAAGGTCCATAGGGTTAGCACCTGCAGTTACGTTTTTCATACCTGCAGCTACCATGGCTTGAGCCAAAACGGTTGCAGTAGTAGTTCCATCACCTGCTACATCAGCAGTTTTAGAAGCAACTTCTTTAACCATTTGAGCACCCATATTTTGGATTGGGTTTTCAAGTTCTATTTCTTTAGCCACAGTTACACCATCTTTAGTGATCGTTGGTGCGCCATAACTTTTTTGAATAACAACATTACGTCCTTTTGGTCCAAGGGTTACTTTAACGGCATTGGCCAATGCATCTACACCCGCCTTCAATTCGTTGCGAGCTGCACTATCAAAGCTAATTTCTTTAGCCATTTTTTTTATTTTTTATTTTTGTAATTAAATAATTAATGTGGGTAAAATGAATGATTAAAGTACAACCAGAATGTCATCTTCTCTCATGATCAGGTAGTCGCTACCTTCATGGTTCAACTCCTGGCCTGCGTATTTTCCGTATAATACAATATCACCTACCTGAACGGTCATTAAGTTGCCTTCCTTGCCCGGTCCTACAGCGATGATCTCACCTCTTTGTGGTTTTTCTTTTGCAGTATCAGGGATAATGATTCCACCTTTGGTTTTTTCTTCTGCCGGCGCTGGTTTCACAACAACTCTGTCGTTTATTGGCTTCATGTTTATGATTATTTTTATATGTTTATTAATAAAATATTTTCGCTTTACCTTAAGCACAATGTGTGCCAAGGTTTTTTTTATGACAAATTAACAGGGTTTGAGCACTTTGATTGACATGGTGGCAGTTGTAGCCAGAAGTCAGAAGTTAGAAGTCTGAAGTCAGAAGTTAGAAGTCAGTTCACCTTGTAATTCTTTGCTTTCAAAATCAAAAAAGATAAATTGAAAAAATGGAACGCAGATGACGCAGATTTTGCTGGTATTCATGATCAATTATTATAGATATTGTCGATGCGCGAATTTCCCCCTTTAGAGCAGGGTCATTCACTTCTATTTTGTCGTTATGTGTATAGTGCTAATTATCAATACTTTCAAAAAGAGAAGAAAAAAAGTCGAAACTTCCACTCTGGCAGATGCTTGCCCGCGTGAATAGGCGGGGGTGGCGGCAGCCGAGGTGTTGATTGGCGTCATAATATCATGTTTATAATAAAAATTTAAGCAACAATTATTTAATTTATCAGCGAGTTACATTTTAAAGTCTTAGAGAAATGAATGACCCTGGGTGGGTAGGGGGAGGGGTCTATGACAAGAAATTTGTAATTACGTGATTTACAGCTTATTAGATTTAGTTATATAAGAGGAATTAATTCACACATGGAGTTCTTTGCTTCCAAATTCAAAAAGATGACATTAAGGGTGAAGTCAGATTAAATTAGAGCTTGCCTGCCGTAAGAATGAAGGCAGGGAGCGATAATATGCTTGTGCTATCCTAAGTGAAGTCATTGTTATTTGTTTTAAATGTTTGATTTACAATACATAAAACTTAGAAAAATAAGAGATAGCTTGTTGGTAAAAGTTCATTTGTAAATGCAGGCTGAAAAGTTTATCCTTAATTCGAAAATTTCCTTTTATAAGTGGTCAAAAAAAAATTATGAATTTCTAAACTCTGTTTCGACTACTCTTTAAAATCAAGCATCGCCTTTGGTTTAATAAATGTCATTACCCGAGATATAAAATATGTGATTTGACATAAATGTTGGCCTGAAACATTAAAAACCATTTTATTGTTATCTTGTAAGCTTTATTTCATTTACCATTCGTTATTAAAGTAAATTATATTTCAATACTGCTTATGCGTTCACAAATAGCCTGCCTATTCTTATTCTTTTTGGTACTGAGCAGTTGCAATAAGACGCTTAAGGTTAAAACAGGTGAAGATGCTTATGATGTGGGACAATATTCCCTCGCGGCAGAATTACTTGAAAGTGAATGGAATAATTCCAGACAAAATGAAGTCAAATCTGACAAAGCTTTTCTCTTGGGCCAAAGTTATGATAAGATGAATGAGCCGGAAAAAGCACTTTCCTGGTACAAGCAAAGTACTCAGGATTCTGAATCTCCATCAAAACTAATATACCTGGCTTATGCACTGAAGAATACAGGTAGGTATGCCGAAGCAATTACGGTCTTTCAACAGCTGGGTAAACAATTGAATGATGTCAACAGGTTCAGAAATGAACTCGTAACATTAAATAATGTAAATCAGTGGCAATCAGATAGAGAGAATAACCCATATAAGATTAAATCGAGCCCTTTCAATAGTGAGGCTGCAGATTATAGTCCTGTCATTAGTCCCGGTGGGCAAATAGTCTTTACTTCAGATCGGCCCCAAGAGACTATAACTGCTAAATATAAGTGGACGGGAAGGGATTTTTCAGATATTTATGTAGCTGATTCAATGGGCTCCTCTGCAACACTACTCAAAGGACTTGTCAATACAGAATCCAATGAAGGTTCTCTTATTTTTTCTGCTTCAGGACAAGAGATTGTCTTTTGCAGATGCTTCGATAGAGTGGGGGGGGACCAAAATTGTAAATTAATGTTTTCCAAAAATATTGATGGGAATTGGACAGATCCCCAGGTTTTACCTTTCGTGGCTGATAGTATCAATTACCTTGGACCGGCGTTTGGACTGGACAGTAATATATTGTTTTTCTCTTTGGAGGATCCAAAATTTAATACCGGCTTTGATGTATACTATTCCCAGCGAAAAGAAGGCGTCTGGGGTGATGCAGAGCGACTTCCTCCAATAATTAATTCTGAATATAATGAAAAATATATCAGTTTTGACAGAGACACAATGTATTTTTCTTCTGACCAACCAAGCGGGATGGGTGGTTTGGATATTTATAAAACTTATGTGGCGAGAGGCCAATGGACCCCTCCGCAGAATCTGAAGTCTCCAATGAATTCGTCATATGATGATTTCGGTATATATGTAGATCAAAATTTTAAGGCAACTGAGCGCACTGCACAAAAAGGTTTTTTTAGTTCGAATCGAAAAGGGGGAAGAGGCCAGGATGATATTTACAGTTTTGTGAAAACATTAGAGATCCCTGTTGTACAAAAAATTGATACACCTGCCTTATTAGATAAAGGTATGTTGGTTAAATTGAACGTCTACACAAAGGGTTTTGAAATAGTGAATGGTAAATTCTCCAAAACTACAAAATCTTTAGACGGTGCAAAAGTGTCCATAAGGTCAGCAGGTCGTGATAGTTCAATGATAGCTGATAAATACGGTAAAGCTACTACCATCATTGCTGTAAATGATGCGATGAACATTACTGCTGCAAGTGAAGGATATCTAACTACTTCTAAGCGTATTAAGAAGGATATTATCAAAATTGACAGTACCAAGAGCATTCAGGAATTTAACATTATCATTAATTTGTATCCAATATTATATGATCAGGAGATCGTGATCAGGGACATCTATTATGATACTGATAAATATGATATAAGAAAAGATGCTGAAGGGTCACTGGATGAGTTACTTTCCATCATGGAATTGAATCCTTCCTTCAAAATCAAAATCAACTCCCATACGGATTGTCGTGCCAGCAACGCTTACAATCTTAAATTATCTGACAATCGAGCGAAATCTGTTGTCAATTATCTCACTTCCAAAGGAATATCAAAATCTAGACTTACATCACAGGGCTATGGGGAGTCTAGACCGTTGGCCATTTGTGCTTGTGAAAAATGTACGGATGAAGAATTACAATTGAACAGGAGGACAACGTTTCAGTTAGTGAAATAGTGGTCAGTAGTCAGAAGTCAGAAGTCAGTAATCCGTGGAAACATAAAGTAAACTTAAAAGGGATTGCAGAAGGCGTTAATATTTATGATCAATTTTGATATAATATGTCGCTAGCACAATATCCCCCTCATCTGAGCAGGGTCATTCTGTTCTATTTAATCGTTATGTGTATAATGATGAATATCAACACTTTCAAAATGAGAAGAAAAAAAGTCGCAACTTCCCTTCTGGCAGAGCTAGGGTTTATACACCGCTTTTTAATTTATATCAAAGTGAAACTTTGGTGACACCCCGACGTAGGTTAACTTCCGCCGAACCTTCACGATCATAGTTTTAACTTTAAATTATTATCCATCATTCACTATGAAACGCTGAGCGTAGGTTAACCTACGTTCTGGTGTCCGCAAAATTCATTTTGCTTATAATGAACTTAAAATCAATAAATTATCTTGCTATTCATGGAAGAGCCTTTATTGAAAAAATACTTATGTATATACCCTAGCTGGCAGAGGGGTGGCGGCAGCCGGGGTGTTAATTGTTGCAATGCTTCCGTTGTTTTAATAAACAATTAGAACTAAATCTAAAATATTTATCAACGATTTACATGATAGAGTTTTAGAGAACTTAAAGACCCTTTGGTAAGTGGAGGCTTTAATATTCATTTTAAAATTAATTGTTTTACAGTAACTACTATCAAATTCCCTGAATAAATATTTTCTCGACGATCGGATTTGAATCACTTTTTGAAATTTGAACGAAGTAAAATCCAGTGTTCCATTTATCTGTTTTGATAGAGATCTCAGCTGAATTGGAATAATTATTCTTGTAAACCACATTTCCTACCATATCCAGAATACTTACTTCCATTGATTTCGATAAGGCAGATTTGCCTAAACGAATCTTCAGCGTATTTGAGGCATAATCCTGAATTACCTGAATGTTTTTTTCAGCACTCCATTTCACAGATTGTACTTTTGAGAATTCTGAATTTCCATCCTGAGTATAAATTTTTAGCCGATAAAATAATCGTTCGGCATCTGAGAGCGGTTTGTCAATGATTGAAAAACTCTCTTTACTATTGGCACCTTTATTAAATACTGTCTGAAAATTGGTAACGTCTTCACTTCTTTGTACTTCATAACTAACTGCATTTTCCATTGCTGTCCATCGAATTTCAACACCATTATTTTTCGGATTAACAATGAAGTCAAGCGTATTGGTGGCAAGAATAATTGCCTCACACATGCCTTGGTCAGATGTGCCGATGACACTCGATAATAGATTAATATAGGCAGCTTGCACATAAATACTTGGTTCCGTGATCTCCCAACTATTTTCATTCATTGTACCATTCCAACCTGTATTCCAATCTTTATAAGATTTTTGTCTAGGTTGACCTTGAGGTGGACTAATTCCTCCCACACTGAAATCACCGTTTGCTCCTCCGGTAATGTAGCCGGGAGGTGGCCCAAATGGTGAAGTCAACGCATTATCAAACTGAGTGCCATCACCGAACCAACCATGGTATATTTCATTGGCGCATTTTTCAGCGTGCAGATCATACATGTTACTCAGGAAAGTCATTCCCAGTGGATTTACACCATGGAAATAATGGAGGTATTCGCTTGCCAGGAAATAATAGTTGTCATGATCAGATGTATTAAGATTATTTGTAATATAATCAATTTGCTGTGCTCCAATATATGCCTTTACCTGATTACTGCCCCAATGATATTGAGCATCAGGCATGTGAGATCTGTAGAGATCCTGATTGTTAAGGTATTCATTTAAGCCCATACCTGTGCCGCTATTTGCTTTAGAATTTCTGATGTTATTTTTGATTGTAGCATTAACTGAAGGAAGGGAGGCATAGAATAATAAAGCTCTGCCATATTCAGTATCATAAGGACCCCACCAACCTGAAGACATCGGATTGATGTTACTGTATCTTGAGTTTACAAAATCACTATAAATCGAGTTGCCCGTGGCAGCATATAGATATATTGCTGCGGCCATAGCATATTGCATCTGAGTGGTGGCATCCATATCTGCATCACCGGATTTAATATCTCCATTGTCGCATGATTGTTGAAATGAGGTGAAGTTTGAAGTAGTACCTGAAGCTCTGGTCCAGGCATTTTGAGCTCTGGTCAGTAAATCATTGGCAAAGGCAGTTTGTCCGGGAAGGTTGATGAAAGTTTTATAAGCAGAAGCGAAAATTACAGCTCCACAGATAGTGGCACTGCTGCATTCAGGTATATAGTACCGAGGGCACACGTCAGCTGAAGGAGGACTATTTACGCAAGAATAGGAATCTGCTCCTACTTTTAATAAGAGACCATTTGTTCCACTTCCATCTTGCATTTTCTTCAACCATTCCAATTCGAATTTTACTTCATCCATGATATCAGGAATGCCATTTCCGGATTCGGGGATGTTATTGTTATCGCCAAATACATTTGGAAATTTATTGTAACTATCTAAAAGTGAAAGCATTGGCAAGGTACAGAAGGTGACATATTTATTCATATCACCTGCATCAAACCAGCCACCGCTAACATCTCTGGCTGTACTTGCATTGCTTTTGTCCAGGCTACTTCTGGCGAATTTATCCTGATTGCTTCCCTCATAAGCTGCGGCATCCGTATATTCTGGGGCTGCAAATGGTGTATTTTTTGCAAAATTGCACCTTTGATAAAAGTATGTTCTTGAAACTGCCCTTAACGCATCATTATAGACATTAGATCCTATGAAGAATTGTCCGCTTCCGACATTGTTACTTACATCAAATATGTAATATATTCCCGGATCATTTACACTAGAAAAATCAAAATACCATCCTTTGTCGCCGGATTGTCCGTGGGTAGCTCCTCCATTCCATGAAGAGATTGCTCCTTGAAAGACCACTGTATTTGTATTCCAATCCCTCACCTGATAATTATTACTTGTGGTGCCTGGATTGAATGAATCAGCGCTATTGAAGCCAATTATTGGATCAGTGATCACAGCAATTTTTCGTGCATCGCATAAGTAGCCGAATTGATCGACTTTTATGAATTGAGTAATATTTGCCGGCTGGCCAATCACCACTGCCTGGGAAATTATAAATAAAATAAATAGAGTAGCAACTTTCATGGACATTATATGAAAGGTTAGAGAAAATTATTAATCGAAGGGGAATAGCAAAAGTAATGAATTCGAAACAAAAAAGGTTGGCAATTTTTAGTTTAAATGAATTATTGCCTGAAACAACTATAATATGTTCAGTATTGATCATTCTTTTGTGAAAAATTAATATTAAAATTTAGTTTTATTATAAAAAGCAAATGTTAGTTTTACATAAAAGATGATGAATGTTTGAACACATTACGAATAAGCATATATCGCGTGTAATAATAATAATTAAGAGTGCCTTAGTGTTAGTTCTTGCATTCAAGTTATGGCAAGCTTCACAGAGTGGATATCAGTTGAATATTGACCGAGAATTTTTTATATTTCTGGCAGTAGGTTTTATTGCTGAAATCGTTGATGGCGCGTTGGGAATGGCATATGGTGTGATCTGTTCGAGTTTTTTGATTTATTTTGGAGTGCCCCCTGCATTGACGTCATCTGCGGTCCATACTTCAGAAGTTTTCACGACGGGGGTTTCGGGGTTATCGCATTTACATTTTAAAAATGTAGATAAAGAGTTGTTTTTCAAGTTGGTCATAACTGGGGTAGTTGGTTCAATCATTGGCGCTTATGCATTATCGAAGTTACTGGATGGAGATGTGATAAAGCCCTTCATATCAGCATATTTGTTGTTCATCGGAATTCGCATTTTATATCAGCAGATAAGAAAAATAGAAATAGCCGCGCGACCTTTGAAGCATGTGCCATTTCTTGGTTTTGCGGGAGGCGCTCTAGATGCAATAGGAGGTGGAGGTTGGGGACCATTGGTGACATCAACAATATTGAGTAGGGGAGGAGCGAATGCGAAGCATACTATCGGAACGGTAAACACTGCAGAATTTTTTGTCACATTTGCGAGTACCGGTATATTTTTGTTGTTGGTCGGAGTGGCTAGTTTTAAGATAATACTAGCGCTCATTATAGGAGGGGTGGTGGCTGCACCGATCGGTGCCTATGTGGTGAAACAGGTGAGGCAGAGTGTGTTGCTGTATATTGTGGGTTCTGTTTTGGTTATAGTGTCGGCGTTGTCGTTGTGGAATTATTTTTGGTAGGGGTGATTACTAAAATCCACGAAGTAGGCACTTAAACAATAAACGTCTTATAAGGCGCTGGTTTGTGTCTTACCATCCTGCCAAGTAAATCATCAATTATTTCTTCCTTCATTAAATGTCTATTGTGCCGATAGCAATATTCATCCAGATATTGTTGTAAATATTTAACATTGCAGTGTATTGTGGTGATCCAATTTTTTAAGCAGTTTACTACTCTTTTGGAGGTGCTGCTGTTCATTTTGGTATTTGAAGAATCGAAGAGTTCAACCATCAAACCTTCTGATTTTAAATTATTGAAGGGACTTTTATCTATTGCATGTATTGTTGCGTCAAGTGAAACTTTTTTAAGAATGAATTTTCTGCAAATATCTACTCCAAGATCTTGTAGCTCAGTCGCATAAATACGACTAGCCCCTAGTGATTTCTTTTCAATTGCTATCAGGACTTTTTGCGTTGTATCCTTAAGTTCTCTATCTTCTTTTTTAGAAATGTGGCCTATTTCAAATTCTACAATTTCGACATTGCCTTCCAATGGGTGCCTGTTTGTACTTTCCATGGCCCTCATTATTTTCTGTTTAAATAGCCAACACGTCTTTTGTCGTAATTGAAGTGTTCTCGCCAATTGACAAGAAGAAATTCCCTTCTTGTTTGTGGCCAAAAAGTAAACTATTTGGAAGGCTTTGACAAGTGAAAACTTGATCTTATGGAATATGGTGCCCGAGGTAGGGCTTTCAATGTATGAACATCGGCTACATTGCCTATCATATAATCTTACAGCTTTGCAATATTTTTTGTTTCCGCAATGTCCGCAGGCGTATTTATTGCCCCATTTAAGTTGAACCAGGTGTTCAAAGCAATCATTTTCTGTCCCGAATTTTGATAAGAAATGGGCTATGGACAGACTTTTGAATTTCTTTTCCATGATTTGGTGTTTGAAGTAAGAAAAACGAAGTTAGCAAAAAGTTTTTATTGCGCAACCGCCTACTTCAAATTTTTTGAGAATTCCTCCCCCCAACCCCACAAAAAAAAGCCTCGATAAGATCTCTTACCGAAGCTTTATATTTCAAAATAACTTTTTTAAACCGAAGTCTATGAAGCCATTACGATTTCTACGAATGTACGGTCTTTCTTTCCTTTCTTGAAAGCAACCACACCATCTGTTAATGCAAATAGGGTAAAGTCTCTACCGCAACCTACATTTAGTCCCGGGTGAAATTTTGTACCTCTTTGACGAACTAGGATATTACCTGCGATAACAGCCTGACCACCAAATTTCTTTACACCCAATCTTTTACTCTTACTATCACGTCCGTTATCCGAACTACCGACACCTTTCTTATGAGCCATTTTCTTTTACTTTTAGTTAGTTAAAAAAATTAGATTACCCTATCGAGTCAATCTGGAGGTGAGTAAATTGTTGTCTATGACCTTTCTTAAGTCTGTAACCTTTTCTTCTCTTCTTTTTGAAGACGATTACTTTATCACCCTTAACTTCTTGAGTGATCACGGTAGCAGAAACTGCAACACCACTCACACCTGGAGTACCGACAACTACATTTCCACCATCACTTGTTAAAAGTACCTGGTCGAATGTTAATTTATCGCCTTCCTTTGCATCTAACCGGTGGACGAAGATCTTTTGACCCCCCTCAACTTTGAATTGCTGACCGGCTATCGAAACAATAGCAAACATATTTTTAAATTTTATTTTGTTTAAAAGTGGGGCGAAGGTATGAAATTGTTTTTGAATCACAAAATGATTCCGAAAAAAAATGATGGCAGCGAAAAATTGTTTAATTCGTTATGTTTGTATAATCAAAAATCACACAATGTATAAACTTAGCCTTTTATTATTATTTCTTTTTACCATTTCTCTTGTCCATGCCCAGAAGGATCCTTTCTATTTGGAATTTAAGTCGGATGATAAATATCCTTACCAATATTCATGTATCCAATTCGCCTCGCTTAATGAGGAAGAACTAATCTACCTTAGAACTTATACGATCAAAGATACTTTCGGTCAACAAGGAATTGTCACAGGTTATGACAATTATATGGTTTTGTCGACTACGAAAGGAGATATCAAAAAGCAGATCAATATAATGAATGACTCATTACAAATGAATTGTTTGCTAGGTACAAGACATTTGGATAGGATTTTGGTATTTGGTTCTGCTTCTAAAGACTCCGTGAGCTATCTCACCACCTTTACTTTTGATCTACAATTAAATTTGATTTATTCAACGGTTACCCGCTATCCTGAGATTTTATTTAAGGAGATTTATTTTCCAATGTATAATTCCTTTGAAGACAAAAAGTATATCCTTTTGAACGACATGGTGCCTAATTACGGTGGTATTGCACTCGTATTTAATAAAGATGGAAAGTTGGAATTGGAAAAAAAAGCTCCGTTTCTGAATGGAGCGACATATGCCGGTTTTACGATGGCACCTACCAAGGATAAACTTTTATTTGTAACTAACGAAGGCGGCTTAAACAAATATTTGAAAACGTACGACTTGAATTTCAATTTTATTAATTCTAAAGTAATAACTAAAGATGTTGGTGTTGTTAACTACGATTTTCGATGGTTTGCAAATTATGTTAAAAATGGGGATGGATATATTTGTTTTGGAAAAGCCTACCGACGCACAGAAGACTCTCTGATTTATGGAAAAGTTTTAAGTGAACTGGATAGTGATTTTAATACTATTAATAAACATTATATCGACATGACTACTGAGGTCGGTTATACAGATGGGCCTCCAAGATATACTGGTGGATTGTTTAAAGGAACAGACGGGTATTATACTTGCTATGAAATAGTTGCTACCTTATCTCCACAATATACCAGTACTTTTGTCATAAATAAATATGATCTGAATCTACTACCTGTTTGGGAAAGACGTTTTATCCCTAGTGAAAATATAAAATATTGGAATTACTATGCTGAACTTTCGCCTGATAACCGCTTCATAATTTCAGGTGATGCCAATGATCAAACAGCACCTTTTTTTGAAAAAGATTTCTTGTATGGTCATATTTTCGGATTAGATGAAAATGGCAGTCTTTTATCAAATTCTCAAAAAATAAATCAATATGTTTTTCAATTCTCAATACTTGGAAACCCAGCGAAAGATCAACTTATAATAGAAAAGTTGTTCTTTGATGACAAAAATTACTCAGTAAATATTTTGGACATCCAGGGAAAAGTAATTTCAATAAATACTCAATGGTTAGGCCAGAAAATGGAAGTCAATGTGAATTCTTTAAATCCCGGAACATTTGTATGTCAGATCTTGGAAGGAAATAACATTAAGTATGTAGGTAAGTTTGTAAAGCTTTAAATCTCCATAAAAAGGCAGAAATCAGAAGTCAGAAATCAGAAGTCAGAAATTAGAATGGCTTTCTCCAAACGTTTTATTATCCATTACGCATTATTTATCTTACTTCATTTATCAAATGAATTCATAATGTCACCACCTTCGGGGTTTTGGGATTCTTATGCATTTGATTTTCTATAATAATGTCAACCTTTCAGGTTTTTTGTTTCACCATTACCCATTACCCATTACCCATTACCCATTACCCATTACCCATTCCTAGTAAAGCCACACCTCCGTCGCTCCAAATCCATAACTCGGATGAAATTCATTCTTAAAAGTATTTACCCCGGGATGCATTACCAATCTTGTAGCGATTTCATTTTTCAACTTACCATTGCCTAATCCATGAACGATAAAGACTTGATTTATACCAAGCTTGATCGCCTTTTCAATATATTCATCAAATATTTTTAATTGATAGGGTAACAAGTCTCCCTTTTTGACTTTAGAAGGATCTGAATGAATATTTTCAATATGTAAATCAAGCACAATATCAAAATTAGCCCTTTCAATTAACTTTTTTGAAGGATCCTTTTTTTTAACTACACCCGGAGAAAGCCTTTGCTCAGCTTTAGTATACCCTGCAAGAGACTGACTTTCAATTTGCTTTTCTTTTAATTTTGGCTGTAAATAATATAGGCTTCCTGTAGAATTAACGATTGCGATGGAGCCATGTTTTTTGAAAAATGCTGCCGGTTTAATAATGAGGTCAAACTGGTATTTTGATATCGGGTCATGCTCTGCAAACCAATCTATCTCAAATGTAGGAGATTGCTCGAGTGACTCGAAAGAAATGTGGTGGATTAAATCGATGCCTCCGGGTTCCAACTTTCCTTTGATTTGGTGAGGCGTAGCCTTATTTGTGAAATAATTCAAGTCAAAATGTAACTTATTGTTCGAGTGATTGTATAAAAACACAGGCAAATTACTTTCCGGATTCAATTGTCCCATCTTATATTGAACTATAAGGTATAGCCCTTCTTTGAGGTCTTCTTTGTGAAATGTACTTGTGATTGTCGTAGGTGCAAACACTGTCTGTTCCTGTCTGGGCCTATTATCCTGCAGCACTGGAGCGATATCACTCGCAAATGCAGGCATCTCCTCTTTATCTGAATCCATTCGTATATAGACCAATTCCTCGCCAACAAGTTTTGTGATTTTTGCGGTCTCTCCTGTAGGTAAATAGATGACCTTATCTCCTTTGTTGTATTTCATGCTGATTAAATTGAAAAGCTGTGATTTAGTTTATTTAAATGCAAAGTTAATCCATTATTTATTCCTTATTTGCGCGTAATAAAAGACGAAAGATTGATTTATAATTGTTATTTAATTGCTGGTTTAATCAAGAACCGCTAACGGCCTTCTGTTCACTCAAACATCAAACATCAAACTCCAAACTCCAAACTTTTAATTTCTGACTACTGATCACTGACCACTGACAAACTGACCACTGATTTCTGACTTAATTCCCTACCTTTGCGCAAAATTTGCATACAAGCCATGACTATTTATAAAGTCAAAGAAATATATTATACGATTCAAGGTGAGGGTCGCCATGCCGGCAGGCCAATGGTTTTTTGTCGTTTTGCAGGTTGTAACCTTTGGAACGGCAGAGAAAAGGATCGTTTAAATGCTGTTTGTAAATTCTGTGACACCGATTTCATTGGAACAGATGGAGAAAATGGGGGTAAATACTCAGCTTCAGAATTATCTCAGAAAATTATCAGTTTGTGGCCACAGGATAGTCCAGAACAAGTGGCAGTGGTCTGCACAGGAGGTGAACCACTGCTGCAAATGGATGACGAACTTGTTCAATATATGCATAAAGCCGGCATTTATATTGCTATTGAATCAAATGGTACGATCAAGGCGCCCAAGGGTATTGATTGGATCTGTGTTAGCCCTAAAGGTGATGCCACTTTAAACCAAATCTCCGGAGATGAATTGAAGCTTGTTTACCCCCAAATTGAAAATACTCCAAATGATTTTCAAGAACTTGATTTTAAGCATTTTTACATCCAACCACTCGATGATCCTCAATGGGTTGAAAATACAAAATCATCTATTGAATTTGTTAAAAACAACCCTAAGTGGAAGCTGAGTACCCAAACGCACAAGTATCTGAATATTCCTTGATATTTTAGAATATTGATAATACAATCATTATTCCCTCATTTTAAATGAGATTTGGCTAAAAAGGTCTTTATTTTGCACTTTATATTAAATTCTACTATTATGATTGAGGATCTTAGCGCTTTCCAAACTGCCATTAAACATGGTATTCCGGATATCTTACCCACTAAATATTCTTTCGATGCCACTGTATCTCATGCACCCGTTCGAAATCTTGATGGAGTGCTAACAAAGGAAGAACGTTTATTGGCCATCTCTAATGCACTTAGATATTTTAAGCAAGAATTTCATGCTGTTTTAGCAAAGGAATTTGCAGATGAATTGGACACTTATGGCAGGATTTATATGTATCGATTTTTGCCCTCATATCGAATGTATTCCCGACCTGTTGATCAATATCCTGCCAAGTGTCACCAAGCTGCGGCTATCATGTTGATGATACAGAATAATCTTGATCATAAAGTTGCAAAGCACCCACATGAACTCATCACCTATGGGGGAAATGGTGCGGTTTTTCAGAATTGGGCGCAATATTTATTGGTAATGAAATATTTGTCCGTAATGACGGATGAGCAAACATTAGTGCTTTATTCAGGACATCCGCTAGGTTTATTTCCAAGTCACAAAGATGCTCCGAGAGTAGTTGTGACCAACGGTATGATGATACCAAATCATTCTTCCAAGAATGATTGGAATAAATACAATGCGCTCGGCGTCACTCAATATGGGCAGATGACCGCAGGGTCTTTTATGTACATCGGTCCACAAGGGATTGTTCATGGAACTACGATCACTTTGCTCAATGCAGGTCGAATGCTTGGTTTGGGAGAAAATTTGCGTGGAAAAGTTTTCCTAACATCTGGTCTTGGAGGAATGTCAGGAGCACAGGCCTTAGCAGGCATCATCACTGAAGCTGTTACTATCATTGCAGAGACTGATAAAGATGCTGTAGACCAAAGAGTTGCCGATGGGTATATTTTTAGAGAAAATGTGTATACAGACCTTGTCGCATGCATAAGTCACTTAGAAAGGGCGAGAGCAGAAAAGGTTGTGATTACCCTCATATACCATGGAAACGTAGTTGACTTACTGGAATATTTTGTAGAAAACAATATTAAAATAGAACTTGGTTCTGATCAGACTTCTCTTCACAATATTGATGACATGGGATATACACCAGTTGGCTATTCTTTTGAGGAAGCGAAAAAATTGATGTTGTCAGATAGGATAGGCTTCAAATCTGCTGTAGAGAAATCCCTCATAAGGCATGTTAAAGCGGTCAATGCGCTCACTTCAAAAGGAATGTATTTTTGGGATTATGGTAATGCCTTCTTAAAAGAGGCTGGAAAAGCAGGTGCAGATGTATTTGCTCAAGGGAGTGATGTGAAATATAGATATCCTAGCTACGTAGAAGATATCATGGGACCATTATGTTTTGATTATGGCTTTGGACCATTCCGGTGGGTGTGCACCAGTGCCTTGCAAGAAGATCTGGATTTAACTGATAAAATAGCTGAATCTGTCATTTTAGAACTTATCAAATCCGCCGATAATGATATCATACCTCAATTAAATGATAACCTTCAATGGATACGGAATGCAAAGGAACAAATTCCTGTGGTAGGTTCGAAATCCAGAATACTTTATGCTGATGCCGAAGGTAGAATCGCTATAGCAAAGGCTTTTAATAACGCAATTAATCAAGGAGCACTTAGTGGTCCGGTAGTGTTGGGCCGTGATCATCATGATGTATCCGGTACGGATTCACCTTATCGGGAAACTTCCAATATTTATGATGGTTCATCTTTTACTGCAGATATGGCTGTGCATAATGTCATTGGTGACAGTTTCAGAGGAGCCACTTGGGTCTCTATCCACAATGGTGGTGGAGTAGGGTGGGGTGAAGTAATCAACGGTGGTTTTGGAATGGTTCTGGATGGAAGTGATGATGCCGAACGTCGTTTGACGAGTATGCTGCATTGGGATGTATATAACGGTATTGCACGCCGATCATGGGCCAGAAACGAGCATGCTATTGATACGATCAAAAAAGCAAAAGTTCGATATCCAAATATGATGATCACGGAAGTTAATCTTGTTGATAAAAGCATATTGGATGGGATTTAAGTTATAAGTGATAGGGTGATGGGTAATAGGTAATGAGTAATAGGTAATAAGATGATAATTGGATATTGCCAACAGATTATACCTTATTTCTCAACGTTATTTTATCGGTTTTACTTTCTTAATAATTGTAAACTATCTATCACGAATTTTAAAATGGTTACTGTAGGGACAGGTCGCGACATGTCCCTACTGTAACCATTTTAAAATTATCAGACTTCTGACCTCTGACACCTAATCCTTCAACCCATCCAGCTTGTCCAAATGAGACTGGATCATTGGTAAATATTCCTCCGCAAATGCCTTAATTTCAGGATCATTGAACTCTCTTGCGTTCTTAAATTCTTTAATATCTCTCTTGTGATCGATCTTCATCATTTTAATGAATTTTTTGTCAAAAGCCTTGTCGCTTTTTGCAGTGAGGTCTTTGAATCCATCCTCTTTTTCAGCACTTATAATTCGTGGAAGGGTGATTTTGCGTTTCTTGGCTAGTTTTTTGATCACTTTAAGCATTTTGGCTTGGTCGCTTTCCATTAATTGGCCATAGGCACGAATCTCAGATGTAGTTCCTTTCAGCACTGCCAACTTTCCTTGTTTCATGCCCATCATACGCCCATCAGCAGCGCTGACCAGGAAATCTGCAATATCCTTATTGACCTTGCCCTTCTCTGCTTTTGCTGCATTTTTTCGCTCTACCCTGACTTCGTTTTTATTTGGCTCTATTGTTTTGCAGGCAAAAAGAAATGTAATAGCGTATAGGAAAAATAATGATCTGTATTTCATCTCGTGGTTTTTAGTTTTAAAAGAATGCTGATTGATTCATAACAAACAGAGATCGTACCTTGTTTATTACTGAGGGTTAAGTTAAATATTAGATAAATTTGGAACATACGGACATAATCCCTTGAAAGACAGAGATTGTTATTCCCGTAGAATATGATGGATTAAGATCTATTCCCAGACGGCTTTACTATTCCTTTTCAAGTACTTTCTGATATTGACCCAAAATGCCAAGAAGAGATACATGAGGATAGAGGATCCAAGGGTTGCGCACGAAAGATAAATAAAGTAAAGTCTTACTCTGCTGGTAGCAATACCCATTTTCTCCCCGATATAAGTGCAAACACCAAAGGCAGATTTTTCAAGTATATTTTTAAATTCAGATTCAGCCATACCACACTTTACTTCTAATGTTGAAGTGCAAATTTAATGTAATAAGTGAAAATATTTTTATTTTATCCAATGGTTTTTTACCTTCACGCCCTTGTTTAAAAAAATGGTATGAGAAGTTATACCAAACATGAACTAAAAAACAAAGGATGTAAATTTACATTGCATCCTTTGTTATCAATTCATGCCCACGTGGTGAAATTGGTAGACATGCAGTCTTGAGGGGGCTGTGGACTATGTCCGTGCCGGTTCGAATCCGGCCGTGGGCACCTTATTAATTTTTTATGATCTTTTTTACAAACTGATCCTGAGCGTCATTTATAACAATGATATAGGAGCCCGATGGCAATGAAGCCAGATTGATCTTATATAGGTCTTTGTTTCTATCTTTCTCACTCAATTCATTAAAAAATACTATCTGCCCTAGTTGATTGATCAACTTTATTGTTTTTGGCTTAGTCGTATTAGAATTGTATTTTACAATCAGATCATTCTGTGCAGGATTCGGGTATACCTCATAGGCACTTTTATCTATATCCTTTGTATTGCTCGTGCAATCGTCTACTGTAATATAAATAGAATCCACAGCTGTACATCCTGGAACAGGTGTATATGTAAAGTAAATTTTATGTACTCCGACGCCTGCTACCTGCGGATAAAAAGTATCTCCTGAAATCCCTGGTCCACTAAAGGCACCCTCTTCAGGTTCTGCTTCCAAGTCCAGCGGTGCTCCTTGAAGGCACTGATGGGGTGGTGCGGATATTATATTTGTTTCTGCCTCTCTAACTATTTTTATGTTTTGTACGTCAAAGCCTGAGCACCCTTCTGCGTCTTCATAAAAATAAGTGATTGAAAAAACGCCAATATTACTCACAGCAGGATTGAAAACATTACCTTCCATGCCTGTTCCTATGAATACTCCACCTGATGGATTGCCATTAAGAACGAGAGGTGCGCCATTGATGCAATATTCTACAGGTAAGTCAAGGAGATCCACTGGAATTGCCTCATTTTTATTTAAAGAAAAGGGCTTAAGAGATATTGCACTGCATGCATCAGATCTGAAAACTACGGTGTATTCACCTGCTTCATTCACTGTCAAAGTATCTGTGTTACTCTCATCAATCTCCTCACCATCAAGATACCAGGTATACGTACCGTTTTCAAAAGTAGGTGCGTATAATTCAACACTTTCTATTCCACATCCCACATGGTCATTATCTCCACTGATCAATAGGTCAGTGGTGCACAATGGAAATGTATCAATTCTATAGATAGAGCCATTGTCTCTGGATACATATATATTTTTGTTCAAATCATAGCCGAATGCTACGAAATTGCTGAATTGTGGTTTAAGCAGTTCAATTGTCTCGAAAGTCTTGTCTGGTTTAATTCTTGTTCCCCAGAATTGACCTGAGCAATAATCGGCAGAAAAATAAAAACCATATAAAGATGAAGTAGAGTCTTTAATGTCTACCACACCACCTGTAATACTGCAATGTCCTTGGCTATGCGAAAATGCAGCTACAGGGAAAGTATAATTGCTTTCTTCAAGACACCCTGTTGTATTGTAAGGCGCATACCCTTCATAGCATCGCCATCCGTAATTTTTTCCACCTTGGCCTGCTTTTTCATAATCCACTTCTTCCCATTGGCCCTGGCCAACATCTGCTATCCACAGATTTCCATTTCTTTCATCAAAATTAAATCTCCATGGATTACGCATGCCCATAGCCCAAATTTCAGATCTATATTCAGTGTTTCCAACAAATGGATTATCTGGAGGCACTTGGTAGCCTGTAATAGTGCTAACATCTATCCTTAGCATTTTGCCAAGTAAACTTTGCTTATTTTGTGAGTTATTTTGTGGGTCTCCACCTGAACCGCCATCTCCTGTACCTATGTATAGATAGGAATCACTACCGAACGCGATATTGCCGCCATTGTGATTGGAAAAGGGTTGATTTATTTTCAGAATTTTCTCCTCCAGGTTTTTAACAGCTACATTAGAATCTGATGATATTTTAAATCTGGAAATGATAGTTTTCGAATCATCCTCTCCTGTATAATTCACATAAAAGTTGCCGCTCTGCTTAAAATCAGGTGGAAATGCTAATCCTAATAAACCTCGCTCTCCGCCACTTTTTACTCTATCAGTAATATTTAAAAATGGAACAGGTAAAATAGTACCGTCCGGATACCCGATTTTTATAATTCCTTTTTGTTCGACTATAAATATTCTGTCATCGTTACAATTTGCAAGACAGACAGGTGATTTTAAAGTATCGAATACTTGAACGAGTTTAATCCTTGGAAGCGGATCCTGAGCGGAAGCTTCGTTTTTGGAGATTATGAATAATAAAAAAAATGCTGTTATTCTGTAAAAGTTGATCATGTTAAAATTTTAATTGACCATAAAAATAGAAATTTTATTTCATTCAGCTACAACTATTAATAAATACTTAAAATTTGTTATATATTACAAAAATATATATAAAAAATATTCTTTATTCGCTGCAATGTATTTTTATAAATTTATCCATCAAATACAGAATGTTTTTTATTAAAAAAGCTAAATCGTTGTAAAATATTTTAACTTAATTGAAACCAAATTTTATTTTCTCCCACTAAATTATCACTGTAAAATTGCAGGATTTTGAAATATCGGTTTAATTCTAATGTATTTACGTTTAATAATTCGGCCATCAAGTGGTGCCGATCGCTGCTGATACTTTGTAATAAACATATCCGGATTTAAAAGTTTGATCTCAACCATCCTCTCGAGGCTGTGCTTTTTGGGCCGCAAAACTTTACCAATTTTTTATGGATCATAATCTCTTGGCCCTTCCTCATTTATTACAATGATTTAAATAACGAGTGATTGCAAGATGAACATAAAGTGGTTCAATCTCAGTGAGTCGCGCCTTGATTTCGGTCTTTTCGCATGACATCAAACATGTCACGGATCCTTTGAACCAATCGATAACTAGATCTCCAGTATTGGTAATATCAAAGATGGCATCAGATATCATTTACACAGGCTTAGGTGTCTGATGATACTTTATTTCTTCGAAATCAGGATTCGCAAGTGAAGCTCCATAAGGATATCTCCAAATGTTAATTCCTGAGTGCTGTCTGAACTCTACAGTACTGTATTTTAAATAAGATTGAAGGTTCAATTTATAGTATCTACCTCCGAATACCCTTGCCATTTCAGTAACTGTACTCGATGCCTCAACCTTATTCACTATATTTGAAACTGAAGTAAGATTCTTACAATAAGTATTTGTGTTTCCTCTTCTGCTCTCCGGCATGATTGCATCAAATGAATTCTCAAGATTTATATAAGACTTAACCAATGATTTGAAGTTATCTACATTTAGATCATCTGCTCCAATGTGAACATGAAAGCCGCATGATTTATTTACTTTTGCCCCTGCCTTACCAAGTGCAATGCAAACCTTTTTAATCCTGAACCAACAGTCATTAACGGGCCGCCACTTTTAAGTTTTACTAAATCTCCTGGTTTAAATTCATTCATTTGGTATTAATTTTTATTTGAAAATTAAGAAATAAAATTAACTTTTTTGTCAACAAAAACACTTCAATAATAAAAAACCTGCATTAAATTGCAGATTATCTTATTGACGGACAATAGGTTAACTATTTTATATTTTGACAAACTTGCCGGCGTTCGCAAGTTTGTTACCTATTTTTAAATTATAAAAATATATACCAGGAACATAGTTATGAATTGGAACCTTAATTTGATTATTATTGAAAATCACTTTAGAATCGTACAAGAGTACTCCTGATCCGTTAAATAATTGTAAACTACAATTGTTATAATCTATATTCGATGATGCAAATAACACTAAGTTATCAACTGCAGGATTCTGAAGGACATGAAATCCAAATGAATTTTCGTTTTCAATAACAGACAACTCTCCAAGATACTCCTCAACAGTTTCCATTCCCGGTATATCACAATCCTTATTTACCTTGATAATGGTAGTATTGATCTCACTGAAAGAATTCTCCTTAGTAGCATAACCGACGCTTAAATAATAATTTCCGTTTTCATCAATAGTTACATCTCTAATTGTAATTTCTTTATCTCTTGCAATGTATGTATTGCTACATAAAATATTCAAATCCTTATCATAACGAAGTACCAATATTCTGGAAGAACTTGTATCACCAGTTTCTTGATTTTTATAAGATAAAAAGCTAATAAAATTACCGTCGGGCTCTTCAAGTATACCTTTGTTGAAAGGTACGTATCCAAAATTTGAAGAGTGAGCTCCATGGAAAAAGATAGGAATTTCCACAGTATCTTGACTTAAAAAGTTTAGTTTTTTATCAAATTTACCAAGAATTATTTTCCTTGAAATTCCAGTATCTTGCTGATAACTTGTGCCTGCAAAAATTATATAAGTGGAGTCTTCTAATCTGTGAAATTCTGCAATACCCCAAGGTAAAATTTGATTTTGTGAAAAGCCAGTATAATCCTTAGATTTTAAAATTTTTAAATTTCGGTTTCGCAACTCCATATTCCCTCCATTATTTAAATAAAAAGTTTCAGAAGTTTGTGGAAATGCCATAATATTTTTCGAATAAAGGTAATTTCCTGGTATATTAACGGGATCTAATTTGAGTTCATTTATAAAACCTTTTTTATTATAAGAAACTTTAAACATTTGTGAAGAATCTATTTTTCGTCCCAAATTTCCCACAAGTAATATAGAATCTATTTCTATTGGAAGAATAGTTTGATAAGAACCAACATCACAAATAAAGCCAGGATTGGGTATACACCATTGATTTGTCATTTTTATTGAAGTATCTTGCAAGATGTTTAAATTGTAGTCAAATAACTTGGAGACAAATCGTATTTCATGGAAACTCATGAAATCAAAATCAACATATGTTAATAAGAAATTAGAATCAATCTTATTAATAAAAACTTTACTTCCAGCATAGGTGAATGGTACATTAACTTCATTTATTATGTTACCTTCCTTATCAATTTCCCTAAATGCAGGTTGGAATTGCTCATGCAATCCAAATCGAGGTATGTCAAAAATAAGTAAATTGTTAGTTTTATAAGAAAAAATGGCGTCATTAGAATAGTCCGGATGATCATAGAAGAACCATGGTTCGTTCTGACCTATTAAATTGAAGGAAAAAATCAAACCTATCAATGTAATTATTGATTTCATCTTTATCATTTTAGTTAAAATTGGGGTTACCTAACACACAATGCTAGGCAACCCACAATTTAATATTCATTAATTATTCTAAAATGTCTTTTCCAGGTGGTTCATGAGGAGGAACAGTTGAAAGAACTTTAACAGCTAGTCCTGATAAATGCCATCTCTTAAGTTCCTTTTCTGGGCTTCCTATTTTACTATCAAAACCTTTAACTAAAAGTCGCTTTACATATGTAGCACCTCTTCTTATTCTTTCTTCATTAAATAAAGCCGCAACCTGAGGTGCATGATATGCATATTCAGTTGGGCTAATACAGTCTAGATCTGAGGTCATTGCCGAACAAGTTGCATCTGAACAAAGAAAATAAAATGACCTAGTATCAACACTACCATCACCCGACGTAGGGTCGCTTGAATTGGCAGTTTGGCAACCTGCATCTAATGCTGATGCGTAAAATGGATCACCAACAGCAGTATTAACTGTAGTAAATGTTCTTGTAGTTATAAATTGATTGGTTCCGATACCAACAGCTGGTTGAAGACTATTCACCCAGTCAGTCAATACAACAGATGCTGAGTTTGCAGCTCCTCCAGTACATTTAAAGTTAAGATTAAAATCCCTTCCTTCAGGTATGCTTGTTGGCGGATTTACTGGACCTTGTGGGTCACCATCAGAATAAATACCTCTTATCACTACATTTGCTGAAGTAGAGGTTACACTATATGTACTTAATGCAATAGCATAAAAGTAAACAGGTGAGATACCAATACTTCGAGCTTGTTGACTTGCTTTACTTGCAATAGAATCGTAAATTGCTAAAGCTTCTAAATCAGTAATTGACGTTGATGATGCAAATCCGATACTTATAGTATCTCTGTATGAATAAGTTGTTCCAACAGTACTAAATAGTGTAGAATATTCGTAAGAGAGTCCATCCATGGTCAAATCCATTAACTCAGCAAGAGTATAAGTCGTTCTTAATTCTAAGCTACCAAGATCTTTGGAATTCATTCTTTCTGAAAATTCAACTATTCTATTAGAGTATGCTATATCTTCAGCAGTAGACTGAATTCCCACATGATCTAAATCAACAGTATCCTTCTTACATGATGTAAAAGTAGTATAGGTAATAAAGAGAAGTACAATTACCAATTTAGTTTTTGCCAAATTGCCAATATTAATCAATAATGATTTCATGTTGTAAAAAATTAGATAGTGATGAAAAAAGTTTCAATCAGTGATGATCTTGCAGGAATTGATTGAGTTGTCGGTACAATGTTAGGCAATAGTTTTCATAATCAAGTGTTAAAGTTTTGGTTTTGAATGAATCTTAACTTATGACAAGAAATCCTTCGATTACCTAATTTTTACATTCAAGTTAAAAATATTTTGTATGATGGCTTTTAAGATCCGCCCGGTCCATAATTGTAATAGGGTGTTTGAAATTCTTATTGTAAAGTGGGCCGGGTTTTTATTTAAATTTGTTATTTAATATTTTTAAAAAGTTTGTTTGCTTCTATTTCATTTGATTTAATCCTATCCCGGCACTTTTGCAATCGCAACTTGAGAAGAACAGCAGCTGCTGCAGGATGACCATTTTTCACATCCTCCTCAGCCTGGTAATACTTTTTAAGTATCCTTGACTCTTTAGTCTTAAGGTGGATTGATCTGTCAACCAGGATATTGAGTTTCTTTATATCTGATTTCATTTAAGTGTTTTTACATTCCGTAAACAAGCATTCCTGCATCCCTTTGCTCTTGATTCGTACGTCCTATGTATTTAGTATAATTTTTAAATGTGGCACTATCCATCTTGCCCCTGGGCTTAGTGAATAGGTAGCTTATATTATTCCTTTCACAATATGCTCCCAGTAGTTTACCAACTTGATGATTGGCACCTATTGATGAACTTATGTGCTCGTTTTTCGAAAGTGTTGATTCTCTATGCCAATTTGTTTTCTTAATCATCCAGCCGGCTTCGATTGTTACCCGGAGTTTGAAATTCTTCTCGAGATAAGAAAGGAATTCAGTCAAATCAAAGAAGCTAAGATTGTATAACTTAAGATTCTTTACTTTTCGATTCCAAGTTGCTACCCTTGAAAAATGTATGTCTGGATCAATGCCAACATACAATGATTCTCTTTCAACAGGTTGATCATTCATTTTTGATGGTAATGTTTCAACTACTCTTATCGGTTGAGGAAGCTTAATTGCTTTATTCCTTGATAATCCCGTGACTTGTTAATTGACTCAACTCGTTTCTTTTATAATTCTCGCTTTTCAGCCAATCTTTGTTGATCATATATTTCAATATATTGTCACTTTCCAGAATTGCTTTTTTGTCTAGTTTTAATCTTGATAAAGTCGCGTCTCTTTTTTGAAATCTCTCCAGATTCTTTGTTGGCACGTGCCCATCGATCCTGAAATATTGATACTATAGTTTGTTATGAAGTTTAATTTTATTATTAACCAAATCGTCTTTGCTATGTTTTTGTGAATAAATATCATCTTTGCCATATCAAAACAATTTAAATAGTCACAAAATTTTATGGATATTAAAGTAGATACGAAGGAAACATTGCGTAAAAAGATGGCATCAAAAAGGCCATTTATCATAGCCGGTCCTTGCAGTGCCGAAACAGAAGAACAATTCTTATCAACAGCTCTCCAATTGCATGCATTAGGAAAGATTGACGTCTTAAGAGCAGGAATATGGAAACCGCGTACTCGTCCTGGATCGTTTGAAGGAGTTGGTGTCGAAGGTTTACCCTGGCTACAGAAAGCAAAAGAGTTGACAGGCCTTCCTGTCGCTATTGAAGTTGCTACAGCTAAGCAGGTAGAAGAGGCTCTTGCTCACGATATCGACATACTGTGGATCGGTGCCAGAAGCACTGTCAATCCATTTAGTGTCCAAGAAATAGCTGATGCATTAAAAGGAGTCGATATTCCTGTATTCATTAAAAACCCAATCAATCCGGATTTGGAATTATGGATAGGTGCTGTAGAGCGTATACAGAAAGCCGGGATTAAGGACATAGGTCTGATCCATAGAGGTTTTTCTTCTTATGGAAATACAGAATTCAGAAATGCGCCTATGTGGCATCTCGCCATAGAAATGAAGCGTCGCAATCCAGATGTTTTATTTTTAAACGACCCTTCCCATATATGCGGCAATCGTCATATGTTACAAGAAGTAATTCAGGGTGCTATAGACCTTGCTTTCGATGGAATTATCATTGAAAGCCATGTAGATCCTGATAATGCTTGGAGTGATGCCAAACAGCAAATAACTCCTGAAGTTCTTGGGACAGTGCTCGAGGGCATTAATTGGGACAAAGAATCTATGCCTTCATCGGATATTGAAAAGGAACTCAACGATCTAAGAGACCAGATAGATCAAATGGATGATGAATTGATGCTGTTACTCAGTAAGCGGATGGGTATTTCTGATGAGATAGGATATTATAAAAAGAATAAGAACATTACCATCTTGCAAATGAAAAGATGGAATGAAATACTTACGCGTCTCACTAAAAAGGGCAATAAACTAAACCTGAGCGACGATTTTATTATTCGTTATTTTAATGCTATTCACATGGAAAGTATTAGACGTCAGGATACGGTGATCAATAAATCTTAACGCATGGATTATGTTATCATTAATCCGGGTAGAGTAGCAGGTAAAATAAATGCCCCTGCCTCTAAAAGCAGTATGCAAAGAGCATGTGCCGCGGCACTTTTGTGTGGAAGAACATCTACTTTACTGAATCCCGGCGACTCAAATGACGACAGAGCGGCATTGTCAATAATAAAGCAACTTGGAGCGGAAGTAATGCCTTTTGAAGATGCTTATTTAATAAAGCCATTATCTTCGTTTTTTATAAATTCCCCTCTAGAAATTAGTGCCGGAGAAAGCGGACTTTCTGTAAGAATGTTTACTCCAATTACATCATTATTTGATAAGGAGATAAAGGTAAAAGGAAATGGCAGTCTCTTGACCAGGCCGATGGAAGGATTTGCTGAAATTTTTAACCAATTGGGCATTAAGTATACTTCCAACAATGACAAGTTGCCGGTCACGATCTGCGGACCTTTAGTACCGCGAAATATAGAGATAGATGGATCATTAAGTTCCCAATATCTGACCGGGATTTTAATGGCATATTCAGCTGCCAAAGCCAATGACGTGACGATCTTCGTTCATGGACTAAAAAGTAAACCATACATAGATCTTACGCTTGAGGTGCTGAAGAGTTTCAAAATGAAGGTTCCTCAAACCCACGATTATACATCATTTTATTTTGATAGCTCTGAAATAGAAACTGATCCGGAGGCTGTTACTTATAAAGTTGAAGGAGATTGGAGTGGAGGCGCTTTCTTGCTGGTCGCAGGAGCCATTCATGGAAATATTGAAGTATCCGGCCTTGATCTATTCTCTGCACAAGCAGACAGCGCTGTAATGGATGCGGTTAGAGATTCCGGTGCCATTCTGGAAGTTGAGAATGGAGTAATTAAAGTTTCTCAAGCTCCGTTAGTAGCTTTTAATTTTGATGCCACCGAATGTCCGGATCTTTTCCCCCCTTTAACTGCTTTAGCTTCCTTTTGTGAGGGCGTAACTCGAATAAAGGGTATTCATAGGCTTACTCATAAAGAAAGCGATAGAGCTGCGACTTTGCAAAATGAGTTTGGTAAGCTGGGAGTAAATATAGTTTTTGAAGGAGATGAAATGTTGATAACTGGTGGTCAATTTATATCGGGTGGAAAAGTACACTCATGTCATGATCACAGAATTGCAATGGCTTGCGCTGTGGCTGGGATAAGAGCAGATACATGCGTTATAATTGAAGAACCTTTCGCCATCAATAAATCTTATCCAACATTCTATGAGGACTTAATTAAATTAGGAGTCGAGGTCATTATCCCAAGCTAATAGTTCAAGCCTGATTTTATTTAACACAAAAGAAGTGATGAACTGAATATTTCTTTGCCTATCACGATTAAAAAAAACTTTAAATGCTCTGGTCTCGCAGCCTGTTCTGGCTAACCCCATCCAGAAGGTTCCAACAGGTTTATCCTCACTTCCTCCGTCAGGACCTGCGATTCCTGATATACTTGCGGCTATGTCCACACCCAATAATGAAAGTGCTCCATCTGCCATATCTTTAACAACCTCCTCGCTTACCGCTCCACAACTGGCCAAAGATTCCTGATTCACACCAAGTATATTATGTTTGACTTCATTGGCATATGAAACAACACTCCCATTGAAAAAGGCTGATGCATTGGGAAATGAAACAATCTGATCGCTTATATGTCCACCTGTGCAACTTTCCGCCAATCCCAAAGTAAGATTCCGTTCGATCATCATCTGTCGCAAGGTATCTACCAAATGTGTCTTGCCTTCTCCATAATAACAATCGCCAATGCGCTCGATGATCTGATCGCCTATTTGTTTTATTTCAGTCGATAGAATATTTTTGTCAGTTCCCCTTCCACTTAGTCTTAATCTAACCTTGCCAATATCAGGAAGAAAGGCTAAATTTATATGTTGAGGCAGACCAGTTTCAATATCCAAAATTTTTTCGGCAATGTCAGTTTCTCCCATTCCACAAGTTAAAATAGTTCTTTGTTCAAGATACTCCCCTTTGATTAATGGCTTAACTATGGGTAAAAATCGGTCTGTAAATAAATGCTTCATTTCATAAGGGACACCTGGCAATGAAATAATATGTTTACCATTAAATGAGTGATAAAGCCCAGGAGCAGTGCCAAGGTCATTCACCAATTTAGTCATTTCCACCGGAAGCAAACATTGCTTTTTTATTCCTTCTCCGGGTGTTTTGTTCCTTCTTTTAAAATATCCTTCTATACGATCCCAGGAAGGTTGATGAAATTCCAATGAAAAACCAAAATAGGCGGACAATGCCTCTACTGTATAGTCGTCATTGGTAGGTCCTAAGCCTCCTGTGGTAACAATGATATCGGTCTGAGGCAGATAATAGTCAAGGCTTTCTTTAAACACCTGAATAGAATCAGAGATGGTTATTTTGCTGACAACCTCGATATTATTAAGTGTAAATTGTTCAGCTAGCCAGGCACTATTGGTGTCCACTACTTGTCCAATCAATAATTCGTCTCCGATAGTCAATATAATTGCTTTCATTCTTTTTTTAGATTTTTGGAACTATGATTTTTAGGGCATTAGGAAGTATTGAGATTTCTATTTCCTTTTGATCCAACTGGAGTGCTTCCCCATCCAACTGTAGTTTGATTGCTTCATTATTTGTAATAATCCTGATCTTCTTTGCTTTTATAATTATTACGCCTTTTAAAAATTGATGCTTTTTAAGAAACGCAAATAAACAAAATATAATGAATCTAAAGCTAGAGTATGCCGGCAATAACACTATATCGAATAACCCATCCTGAACAGAAGCAAAAGGAGTTAATGACATGTTGTAGCCCATTATACTGGAGTTGGAAATGAAGAGATGCTTCGTTGTATATTTTATATCATCAACTATAATGTCTAATTCTTTTGTTTTTCCGATCTGAGATAATGAAGATAAGCCTGCTTTAAAATATCCATAAAACTTTCTCTCGGGTATAGATTCATATTGATGTATTACTTCGGCTACTATGCCGGTGCCGCAATTGCTGAAAAAATATTTCGAACCGATCCTGCTGCATCCATTTGGATGAAATAGCTTTTTTTTAAGTTAAGTAAAGCTGAATTGAGATCCTTTTTTATGCCGAAATGAGTAGCTAAACCATTGCCGGATCCCCTAGGGATAATTCCAAGGGCAATGTTCGTATTTACAAGTAAAGAAGCTATTTCATTGATCGTACCATCTCCACCACAAGCCACGACGATATCTGATTTTCTTGAGATTGCATCTAGGCCATATCTAACTGCATCACCGGAGCTTTTTGTGAACTCAATTATTACTTCATAATCTGGAAGAGAAAAGCTAGATCTTATTAAATCCTCGTTTAGCTCAAGCATTTGTCTGCCGTTGCCTGATATAGGATTAATTATGAAATATATTTTTTTCATCGAGTGGGATTTGAGAATGTAGGTATAATGCAGAATTCGCCCTTGATAGACTGCCCAAATCCGGAAAAAATAAAAAAAATATCATTAAAAAGCAACGTTTGCACGATGACATACGTATTTATAAATACTAATGGAAGTTTAAGCTTTAAAGCCAATTCTTTCAGTAAGTAAGTCTTTAGGTTAATAGATAATTCAATAATAGACAGGCAAAAGAGCTTGTCTATTATTATTTTGCGTTGAACCATTTTCTTAAATCGCTGAAACTTGCTTTTTTGCCATACATTAGTATTCCCACCCGATATATCCTTGAAGACAACCATGCAAAAAATAGCGCCGACAAAGATAAAATAAACAAACTCGTGGCTATCTGCCAACCAGGAGGGTCGAAAGCCAATCTCACCGGCATAACAATTGGAGAGAAGAATGGAATCTGACTGCTCCATACAGCGAGCGAACTATTTGGAGCTTTTATCGCTGATATAGAAATATAGAATCCAAATAACAAAGGCATAATTACCAAGAATGTAAGGCTCTGCCCTTCACCCTGATCATCACCCATCGTGGAGCCAATCGCTGCAAATAGAGATGAATACATGAGATAACCCAACAAAAAGAATAAAAATAATAGTGGGATCAGCATCCACCAGTTTATCGCTGATAGTTGTGAAAATATTCCTGCCATCACATTGTTAGCCATGTCAGGATTCATAGCTGCTGCTCCGGGCCCTTGTGGCATAGTCATACTCGCTCCAGACATGAAAACACTGGAAATCAGCCAAATAAATAAAGGAGTGGTCACACACCATATTATTATTTGGAAAAGTCCCACAAGTCCGACTCCAAGTATCTTTCCAAACATAAGCTCATGTGGCTTAACAGTGCTTATCATGACTTCTACGATCCTGCTTGTTTTTTCCTCCATCACACTTCTCATGATCATACTTCCATTGATCGTAAGCAATAAGTAAAGGAAAAAACCAAATATTCCTCCAAGAGCTGCTGCCACTTCAGAACCAGTATCCTTTTTGCCAGATATATTTTGTTCAGCAATTGAAACGTCTTGATCTAATTTTGACAAAGAACCTACATCAAGTCCAAGATTCGCCAGTTTTTTATTCTTGACGTTAGTTTTTACAAAATTTCTCAATGATTCCTTTGTTTCTAGATCAACTTTTTCACTTGAAAAATAATTTGCCTTATATTCACGAGTATCCTTGAGGTCAAGGGCAGGTAAACTTAAAATCGTCATGTTAGATTTGGCAAGATCTTTTTTTAGTTGATCAATAGGTAAATCGGTCCTCTGAAAAGTAATATTTTCCCATCTGTTTGTTTTAGGAGGGATAAGGTTATTAGGGTCTACCAGCATTACCTTTAAGGAAGTATCATTCTTATAAGACATTATATATCCTATACTTCCTGAAAATATAGCAATTATTAGAGGCATGAAAAGCGTAATTAAAAGAAATTTCTTTTTGAAAGCTCTTGTTACAAATTCACGCTTCGCAACGATAAACGTATTATTCATATGATATTATTAAGGACTATTTTTAGTGAGAAATTTAAAGACGCTAAATTACAATGATGTATTTAAACAAATATATGAAAGAATCTTTTATCTTTGCGCAAATTTTTTAAAACATACATCTTAAATCTACGGGAAGACCGCAGCATATGGAAAACAAATATAATTCAGTGCGATCGATGATCGATAAAAACAAAAATCTAATCATTGGCATCCTAGCGGCATTTGTGCTATTAGTCGGTGGCTATTTTATTTATAAAAACTTTTTTGTTAAGCCAAAAAATGATCTGGCCGTTGATCAGATGTTCCAGGCACAATTTATGTTTGATAAAGATTCATTCCAAATGGCATTAAATAATCCTGGTGTAGGAGGTTCTGGTTTCCTTAAGATAATTGATAATTATGGAAATACCGAAACAGGTAATCTTGCTAAATACTATGCAGGAATCTGCTACCTGAATTTGAATGATTATGATAAGGCTATCAAATATCTTGAAGATTATAACCCATCCGGTGATGTCACTCCTGCTATGACTTACGCGGGTCTTGGGGATGCATATTCTGAAAAGAAAAATGACGACAAAGCATTGAGCAACTATCAAAAGGCTGCTTCTTCAGCCGATAATGATGTTACAGGTCCTTATACGCTTAAGAAATTAGGTATGTTCCAGGAGAAAATGGGGAAATGGTCAGACGCTGAAAAGTCTTATAAAAAAATACTTGACGATTATGCACAGACACCGGAAGCTCCGGCCATCGAAGTATTCTATGAAAGAGCAAAATTAAAGGCTGCAGAGAAGAAATAAAATTCTTTTTCGTACTTTATAGATCCGGTTGTAGTTCATTTCAAACTTCAACCGGATTTTTTTGTTATTGCTGTATATAAAATGAAAAAAAGCGAATGGGAAGTTACACTAGTATTAAAACAATAGATATCTCTGCCTATGCCGGCGATCTCAAGATCGGAATAGTATCAACAGAATGGAATCCTGATGTCGTTAATTCCTTATTGTCAGCCTGTAAGCTTACTTTAACGACAGCTGGTATTGAAGAAAATCAGTTGGTATGCATTGAAGTTCCAGGAGCATACGAATTGCCTTTGGGTGCTAAACTCATTATGGAAAATCAAAAATGTGATGCCATCATCTGTCTCGGCTGCGTGATTAAAGGCGAAACGACGCATGATGAACACATAAATCGTGCGGTATCATCGGCATTAATGCAATTAGGGCTAATGAGTGATATCCCTGTTATCTTTGGTCTTTTAACTACAAATACAGAAGAACAAGCGAAGGAAAGATCTGGCGGATCTAAGGGAAACAAAGGGTCAGAAGCGGCATCAACTGCATTAAAAATGATAGATCTGAAAAAGTCTTTTTCTAAGTCTAAAAAGAAGATCGGTTATTAAACTGCACCATTTTTAATTTCATGCTTGACTACCTTTACATTTTCATGTTCATATGGGCAATGTCTGCATGAAGAACCGCAGCAGTAGCCTCTTTTGATATGATATGACTCAGTAAACACGAGAAAACCATTCTCCATATAGTAATCTGCATCCATTGGAAAATTAGGTTTTTCTTCCATCTTGTCTATAATACTTGGGTTCATTTAGAATTGTATTTTGAATTCTATATCTCAAGTGTAAAGTTAACGATGATTATGGAATGTGGTTGAAGATTCTTGAAAAATTATATGAATTATCCCATGTATTAGGCATGTTAACATTAATTGACTAAAACATCAGATAACTTGAAGACATCAAACGGCGTTCCATAGCGTATTCTTTATTACGCCATCAGACGGCATTCCGAAGCGTATTTTCTTAAATTATTAAAACAAAATATTACTTTGAATGAGTTTAAGTGATAAATTTTATATTATTTTACAATTATCAGCTTTGTTAAATAATGCAGAGATTGTTTACTGATAAATTAAAACATTACGTCTACATTTAGAGTTTTATAAATCCTTAAGCATATTATCAACCATCACAGATATTATAAAGACATATGAATAAATATATTGTACTCTTCGTTTTCTTAATTTCTTTCAATTTGACTAATTACGGACATAGTCAACCAGGTTATTGGCAACAAAAAGCTGAATATACGATAAGAGTTACGTTAGATCCTAAAGTTCATAAAATGATCGGTACGGAAGAACTCATTTACACAAATAACTCTCCAGATACCCTTCATCAGGTATTTTATCATCTTTATTTTAATGCATTCCAGCCCAATAGTGAGATGGATGTTCGCTCAAGAACGATTGCAGATCCTGACAGTAGAGTAGGAACCAGGATTTCGAAACTAAAACCTAACGAGATCGGTGAATATTTTATTAAAACAATCCAACAGAATGGTAAGCAAATAAAGAGCTTTAAAGTAAATGGTACAATCTTAACTGTTAACCTTGTTCAGCCTATACTTCCTGGAAAAAAGGTAACCCTATCAATGGCATATGAATGTCAGGTCCCTGTGCAGATCCGGCGTACAGGTCGTTATAATAAAGAGAACATCGCATACTCTATGGCTCAATGGTACCCTAAGATGGCAGAATATGACAAATTTGGCTGGGCAACTGATCCTTATGTTGGTCGTGAATTTTATGGAGTGTGGGGTACTTATAATGTATTCCTGACAGTTCCGGATAGCTTTAAAATTGCAGGAACTGGTATTCAGGTTTCTTCTTTATCAACTCCATTTGTAAAGGATGATGCAAAAGCAAGCGCAGCTAAAGAGAAATACACTACTTATAACTTTAAAGCTGAAAATGTTCACGACTTTGTCTGGGCTGCTGATCCTCATTATAAAATAGATAGAATAACAGCAGCACCCGGATTGGATCTTGTATTTGCTTATAAAGAAGATATGAAATCTGCAGCTAATTGGAAGACACTCCAACCTATCATGAAAGAGGCTATTTTATTTGCGTCTCAGCGATTTGGTCAATATCCTTATAAGCAGTATTCATTCATCCAGGGTGGTGATGGAGGTATGGAATATCCGATGGCTACCTTGGTGATGGGTGACCAGAACCTCACAGGCTTGATAAGTGTCTGTGTACATGAAATGATGCATTCCTGGTATCAGGGAGTACTTGGCTTTAATGAGTCACTTTATCCTTGGATGGATGAAGGATTTACTAGTTATGCTGAAGAAATAGTAAAGGAACATTTGAAATCTAAAAAGATGTATCCTGGAGAGACCTCAGCAAATCCTTTCGAACAGGATGCTAGCCGCTTTATTAGTTTTACGAAGGCAGGAAGAGCTGAGCCTCTGTCTACTCATGCAGATCATTATACCACAAATGCGGCTTATGGAGTAGCATCTTATGTCAAAGGCTGTCTTTTCCTAAGCCAGTTGGGCTATGTGGTCGGTGAAGATAAACTTGCTGCATCTCTACTGCAATTTTATAATACCTGGAAGTTTAAACATCCGGTAGGCACTGATCTTATGAATATTATTGAGAAAAATACCAATATTGAACTTGGCTGGTACTATCAATATATGGTAAATACTAATGACTTGCCTGATTATTCAATAGATACAGTTTATGGAAGTGGGGTTAGAACTTCAATTGTTCTTGGCAAAAGAGCTCAGATGCCTATGCCCATTGACCTTTGTTTCGAAATGAAAAATGGCACAAAAGTATTTTATACTATAGCGGTTGACCTAATGAGGGAACCTAAGAAGAGTGACAGAGATATGCCAAAACTAAAAGCACTTCCATCCTGGAATTGGACGAATCCGAACTATGAATGTACTTTAGATATTCCTATGAATGATATCTTTTCTATCAAAATTGATCCGACCAAGCGTATGTTAGATAGCGATGCAACTTCCAACGAATGGGTCAATAAATAAAGTAAATATCTAAGATTACTAAAGAGATAAAGTTTTGAAGTTGATTTTTTGCTTTGATAATCAATAATATAAATATGTAATTATTTGTAAATATATCTATTTAAAGATCTGTTTACCAGGTAGTTAGTTTGGTTTTTAACTTACCTAAACTTTTTTAAATGGATTTATTTGGTGGACTCAATTATCGAAGTTTCCCCGCCGTAACTTCTTTAGTCGGGCAAGCTCGCCGTCGTTGCACTTTGTCGGGCAAGCTTCTCCTATATAACTAAATTTAATGTGCTGAATCAAGTAATTAAAGTAATTTGTAATAACTCCCCCTTGACCCCCTCAAACAAGGGGGATATGTTTTCACCGCTTACTCTTCACTCTTATTGTTACCTTTTTGATTTTGGAAGCAAAGCATTAAAGTGGAACTAACTTTTAATTTCTAATTTCTAACTTCTAATTTATACTTTAGCTTGATTACTAACAACCTTTTTAGGTTTTATTTATACCGCCGAAACTTCAGTTATAGTGTATTAAAAAAGATGCTTAGAGCTTATTCTGATTGACCATTTCAGTCAATTCGTCCCGATAATTCTTGCCAATAGGAATGAGTTTAGACTGGTTTTTTTCTATAACCTCGACCATATTTCCTATCACAGCATTAATCTTATCTATAGAAACTATGAAAGATCTATGAATTCTGATGAACTTGTCCAGAGGCAATTTCTCTTCTAAACTCTTCATGGTCTGAAGTGTGATGACCCTGGTTACATCCGTCCTGATAATGACATAGTCTTTGAGCCCTTCGATGTAAAGGATATCATCGTAGTTGATCTTGATGAGTTTCTTATCAGCTTTAACGAAGATATACTCAGGGGCAGCCATCTTTGTTTCATACTTAATTACCGGGGTGGTATTGAATTCTTCCCGTGCTTTAGCAATGGTCTTACTGAAACGCTCCATTGATACTGGCTTGAGTAAGTAATCAAGCGCATTTAGTTCAAAACCTTCTACTGCGAAATTAGGGTATGCTGTACAGAATACTACCGCAGGTGGGTTTGCCAAAGATTTTAGAAATTCGATACCGGTCACTTCCTGCATCTGAATGTCTAAAAACATCAGGTCTACTTTCTCATTATTTAGCACCTCCTGAGCTTCACGAGCGCTTTCGCATCTGTCTATGAGTCTTAAGTCAGGCATCTGCTCAATATAAGTCTCCAGAATATCCAGCGCTAATGGCTCGTCGTCTACGATTAATACATTTATCATAATTAAATTAAGTTTTTATTATCCAATTGTAATGCAAGGTCAATGCTGTAAATATCGTCATCTTCCTTGATTTTTATTTTATAATTATTATTGTACACAAGATCTAATCTGTCTTTAACATTTTTCAACCCAATACCGCCTGGTGCTTTCAATAGTTTATTCTCAGACATTCGAAGCGGCTTACTGTTCTCCAACACGAAATGAATTTCGTCTTCTTTGATATCTATATCCAGATAAACATGTCCCTTTGGGTTGGAGCCATTGATGCCGCCATGTTTAAAGCTATTTTCTACAAAGTTAATAAAGATTAGAGGTGCTATAAATTTATTCTCCTGATCTCCTGTGACATTTAGATGTACGTCCATTTTGTTCCCAATCCTTAATTTTTCAAGATCTAAGTAGTTGCGCAGATAATTGATTTCTTTTTCAAGGGGTACTCTTTTTTCGTTACATTCATAGAGCATGTAGCGCATCATTTCACTGAGCTTTATCACCATCGTCGGCGCCATATCTGACTTCTTTAGAGTGAGAGCATAAAGGCTATTAAGAATATTGAATAGGAAATGCGGATTGATCTGAGATTTGAGAAATTTTAATTCCGTCTGGATCTGTTCAGTTTTTAATTCCTGTTTTTCGCGGGCATTCCTGATCCATTGCGAGCTGATCACAAATACTGTTGAAGCGAGTGCAATAAAGAAGTGTAATATAAAAAATACGATTTGCCCAAAAGACAACACGTCATTTTGTTTATCATAATTTCCGGTATACAGCCAAAATTCTAAAACCACTCTTGCACAGGTCACTAAGATCACTAGAGCAAGTAGGTTTATTAAGTAAATAAAAATTTTGTTGGTGCTCAGAAACTTTGGAACTAAATAGTATATATTGAAATAGACAAGTACCATAAAAAAGGAGATCTGTCCAATCTGGAGTATAATACTTAAGTGAGCTGGATTTGAAGAGTTTTTAGAAAGAAATAGTAATATGAACAAGCTTAACCAAAAAGCAGTATGATAGACAATTTTTGAAGTTAATAGTCTATATAAAATAAAAAATCTTTTTTTAATCTGGTCTTCCACAAAATTTTTTTCTATAAAATGACAAAGTTAGGCCATCTGTTGCCGAATATAATGTTTAATAGATTAATATACATATTAAGGCGACGTGAGCAGCTATTATGGAAGTAATTTTCATTCTATATATGGACACGATCTATTACTTCTGTTAAATTATTACATTTGTAATTGATTTTCAAGAATGGTCATTGTAGCTTTTTACACTTTGAATCATATAGTCTGCGTTAGAATTTGTCTATTTCTATATTTAATAAAACGATAAAAAAATATTAATGAAAAATTTGTCTTTGATTCTTAACGGTATTTTAATAATTGCTGTAGGAATTCTTTATTATTTGCATTTTAATCAACCTAAACAGATGACTTCTGTTAAAACTCCTGAGGGTAAAGATACAATAGTAACTGTAAGTCCAATTGAAGCACCGGTTTCTGAAGAAGGCCTGGGCTCTAATGTTCTTTATGTAGACATTGATACTATTAATCAAAAATACAATTATATAAAGACCCAGAAATCTATCATGGAAAAACAAGGTGCTCAGGCAGAAGCTAGTTTGAAAGCTAAGGCAAAGGTGCTGCAGGATGAGATTATGGCTTATCAGAAAAAAGCTCAGGCCGGAGAGCTTACACAACAGCAGGCACAAACAATTGAAAAGGGGCTTGGTGAAAAGCAACAGGCACTTGCTGAGCAAGAGCAAAAACTTTCGGATGAGTTAATAAAGAAAACTAATAAGATCCAGGAAGAGTTAAATAAAAGGATGAAAAAAGAGCTTCAGGTTTATCTAGATCAATATAAGGCTGATTACATCCTCGGTTATACTGAAGGGGCAAATATCCTCCTTACTAATCCAAAACTAAACATTACCTCACAAGTTTTGAAAAGGTTGAACGCCACAAAATAATTTCTGATGAGTTTTATACTTGAATCTAAATTTTCTCCAACAGGAGACCAACCTATGGCAATAAAAAAGCTTGTGGAAGGTATCTCTCGTGGGGATAGAGCTCAGGTATTGCTTGGTGTTACAGGTTCCGGCAAGACCTTTACTATGGCTAATGTCATAAAGGAATTGAATAAGCCGACACTCATTCTGACTCATAACAAAACGCTGACGGCTCAGCTATATGGTGAATTCAAAGAGTTTTTTCCTGACAATGCGGTAGAATATTTTGTTTCATACTATGATTATTATCAACCTGAAGCTTATCTATCTGTCTCAGATACTTTTATAGAAAAAGATCTGATGATCAATGAAGAAGTTGACAAGCTTCGTCTTCGTGCCACCTCCTCCTTGTTGTCCGGAAGAAAAGATATTATAATTGTAGCTTCTGTCTCTTGTATTTATGGTATGGGAAATCCTGACGATTATAAAAACAGCATCATACGGATTGAAAAAGGTCAGATGGTGTCACGAAACACTTTTCTTTACAAGTTAGTAGATGGTCTATATGCCCGCACAGAGTCAGCACTTACCAGAGGACATTTCAGGGTCAAAGGTGACATCGTAGACATTGCGTTATCCTATGTGAATCATGGCTTACGTATTCATTTCTATGGTGATGAAATAGAGGAAATTGAGATGCTAGAGATCGAGACTGGTAAGCCAATCAAGAAGATGGACGTAGCGGCAGTATTTCCAGCCAATTTGTATGTCGCACCCAAGGACAAGCTGCAAGAGATAATCCGCACGATTGAGCATGAACTTCAAGAGCATGAATCTTACCTGGAAACAGAAAATAAATTCCTTGAAGCCAAAAGAATCCATGAGCGCACTCAGTTCGACCTCGAAATGATCAAAGAGCTCGGATACTGCACCGGCATAGAAAACTATTCAAGGTTCTTTGATGGCAGAGAACCTGGCGCCAGACCTTTCTGCCTGTTGGATTATTTCCCTGATGATTATTTGATGATGATTGATGAAAGCCATGCGACTATTCCTCAGATTCGAGGTATGTGGGGGGGTGACAGATCTAGAAAAGTTAATTTGGTAAACTATGGTTTTAGGCTTCCTTCTGCTATGGACAACAGGCCTCTGAATTTCAATGAATTCGAAACACTTATAAATCAGGTTATATTTGTTTCAGCTACTCCAGGTGATTATGAGCTTGAGCAAACGGAAGGAGATATAGTAGAGCAGCTTATAAGGCCTACGGGTTTGATCGATCCTCCTATAGAAGTGAGGCCAAGTATCAATCAGATAGACGATCTTCTCGAAGAAGTGGCTGTCAGGGTCGAAAGAAATGAACGGATCCTTGTGACCACTTTGACTAAAAGAATGGCAGAAGAATTGGCCAGATATTTCCAAAACTTACAGATCAAAACAAAATACATCCACTCTGAAGTGGATACCATGGAAAGGGTCGAGATATTAAGAGATCTTAGAATCGGTGAGTTTGATGTGCTTGTTGGTGTTAATTTGTTGCGCGAGGGTCTGGATTTGCCGGAAGTGTCACTTGTCGCTATAATTGATGCTGATAAAGAAGGTTTTTTAAGAAATGCTCGTTCATTAACCCAGACTGCAGGTCGGGCAGCTAGGAATGTAAATGGAAAAGTTATTTTTTATGCTGATAAAGTAACAGATTCTATGCAACGTACTATTGATGAGACGGATAGGCGGAGGTCTATCCAGATGGAATATAATACTAAGCATAATATAATTCCTCAGACACTTGCCAAAACCCGTGAAGAGATTATGTCTAGACAATCCATTCTCGACATAAGAGGTAAGGGACAACAAAATTATTACCAGGAGGCTGAAAAACCAGATATTGCAGCAGATCCGGTGATCGCAATGATGAATACGGAGCAGTTGAATGCGCTTTTGAAGGAGACAGAAGATAAAATGAAGAAAGCTGCGAAGGACTTAGATTTTATATCTGCAGCTCAGTATAGGGATGAATTGTTCGCCTTGAAGAAAAAATTAAAAGAAGCATTTTAACCAAATTAAATGAAATTATTAATTCACATTCTTAGAACGACCATTCTTCCGCGAACAAGCATTTTATTATTTCTTCTGATAATGGTTCAGGTTACTCGAGCGGAGTATGTTAAACCAGCAGAAAATAATATACTTATTCTTGAGGTAAGGGGTTTGACTTTTGAAATGCTGGAGCGGGCATATGCTCCCAACTTAAAATTTCTAATAAAAAATGGGTTTCTTGGAGGAATAGAATATCGAGATCCTTCCGATATTGCTTCAGCGACTCGCCCACGCAGCAATATTCGCAGAAAACTTGGAAAAATGGTTGCTTGTTATGATTCCTTAGCTCTTTTTCAATCTTCTTTAAATACAGTAGGTATTTATAATGACACTATCAAAGGAGCATTTAACGTATATCGTAAAAATTTCAGGTCCAATGAATCGATGGTTAAGGATTTTATTAATTCTAATAATGGATTTGGAGTAAGGTTTTCTTTTTTGTCATTCAGGACATTTAGCCCAAAAGCTAACTACTTAGACAGAGATCAGATCAATGAACTTTCTACGATTGATAGCCTCATAGGCATCGTTTTTAAGAGTTATCAGGAAAAAGTAAAATGGGATAAAACCACGGTGATCGTCCTGACTGATGGCAATGCAGCTCATAAATATTCTGAAACTGAAATTTATAAACAAACCCCTATTATCATTAAAGGTCCTTCCATTCCTGAATTTCAGGAACCAAATAACATTATTGCAATTGATGATGTTTTAAGTCTCATCGGCGATATTTTGAATGTCAATTGCAACGATTCTATCATTCCTATCAGTAAAAATATTTTTACTTCCGCCGATTCATCGATTAATAATTCTATAAAAAAGGAGTTTTTTGTAAGCAGACCTGATATCCTCATTTATCCTGTATTAAATAGAAATCAAATCGATATAGAATTGCTCGCAGATAATGAATCTGCAAATCTTTATTATACGATCAATGGTGATGATCCAAAGACAAATGGAATTTTGTATAAAGATTTAATACAGATAAAAGAAGCCGGGGTATTTTTGATAAAAGCTGTAACAAAGTATAACTCTGAGTGGTCAAGTGTCACTGTGCAAAAAGCTGTATTGAGAAACAATCTTCAAAGTATAGAAGCGGATCCAATGCCTGATCCTAAATATACATTTGATGGCCTGGATGAACTTGTAGATTTGGATACAGGCAACTTAAGTTATGCTGAAGATAAATGGTTGGGCTTTCAAGGCAAGGATGTTGTCTTTACATTTAACTTTGGAGCCAAAAGAATCATTAATTCCATCGATATTTCGGCCTTGCAGGATTATGATTCATGGATCTTTCTGCCTAATAAAATTACAATATTCGTTGGGGATGACAAAAGCAAAATGTTTGAAGTGGGCAGTGTCACTCATGTTTCTCTCAAAACTGATCAAAGAAATATCAAAAAGCATTTTGTGATACCTATCACATCTGATTTTCTTGCCAAGTTGAGTAGCACATATATAAAGAAAAAGAGACGACAAAAATCACTTTACGTAAAATATCTCACTGTTAAAATAGAAGCCAATAAAACAGCCCCGGAATGGTTTACGCTACCCGGTGCTCAAACATGGTTTTTTACAGATGAAATTAAAATAGAATAATTCAGAAGAATCGCCCGGTTGCTTTATAGACAAAATACTAAGATTGAAGGTTATTAAATTCATTGTCGATAATTTTGGTTCTTTCAGAAAGATTGCGGCCTGGGGATTTAATACCGGTATTTATATTACGATAGCAGGATTGTTTACAAGTAGGTTCGCGATAGCACTCGGAATGATAGTAATGGGCTCAGCTTCTTTATTGAATGCATTTCATTTTAGTAGGAAAGATTTGCTTTCTTCTTTTTCTAGAAATAAATTAACATTTGCATCTTCCATATTTTTATTATTAAGTGTTGTCACTTCGTTTATTGGAAGCGAAGAAACAGGGTTTGCGATGATCCGTTTTAGACTATATATAGGATTTCTCCTTATTCCACTCATACTCATGTTCTCGCCTCAATTGAAGATTTCACATTATAAGAATTACTTATTGTACGCATTAAGTAGTGCATTGATTGTCTCGATTCTGATCGTATTAGTTTACTTTAACGATTATACTGCAATCTCAAAAGCCCTGGATGGCGGCCAGCCAATTCCTACACCAATCCCTCATATTCGCTTTGGCATGTTCATGAGTTTAACTTTCATAGGTTGCCTATATGCATTACTTAATGGATTTTATTCTGGTGCTTCGAGAAAATTTCTTTTAATGGGAATTCCAATTCTTTTTTTTAGTATCGTATTTTTGTCGATCAGGACAGCTTGGTTAGTGACAGCTATTGGCACAATGTCCATTTTACTATATGATACAATTAAGACTAAGAATTATAAAATACTTGTCGCAGCAAGTTTAGTCTTATTGATTACTGCATTTGGTAGTTACAGATTAATTCCTTCCGTCAACACAAAAGTGAATTACATGGTTTGGGATTGGAATCAATATAAATCCGGAAATGGTCAAACATACTCTGACAGTGAAAGAGGTTATTCTCTAATCAATGGACTAGACCTTTGGAAGCAAAACTTTTTATTAGGAGTTGGATCCGGAGATATGGACAGTTCACTGGCTAAAAATGCGATAAAATTGAATCTTCCAGTCTCTAAAATACCGCATAATCAATTTTTATTGACTGCCGTTTGCGGTGGAATGCTCAGTCTAATATTTTTATTATTAGGCTTGGTCACCCCCTTACTAAATCCATCAAATAGAAAAAGCTTTCCACTTTTATTGATGATGCTTTTATATTTTATCACTATGATTTTCGAACCTACTTTTGAAACTTCGATTGGAGTTCTTTCTTATGTATTTCTAATTTCATTGATACTTAAGAATATTAGGCACTTCGCTTTGATTCGAGATAAGTGATGAATTTTTTCAAATTATTGTATTTGGTGTGCAATCATATACATGAATGGTCTTAGGCCAAATGCTCAATTGTTGCATTAAACATTTAATACAAAATATTTTTCTTTCTTTCAATAATATGATCAGGCTCCTTCATTAATTTAAGCAGTATAATTTAATTGTATTTGTTTGTTTTCAAGATAATGTCTTAAAAAGTAAGCTACGTGAATGATCGTTTGGTTAATAATATCCTCTTTGGTTCCATCAAACTGAAATTCGCGGGAAAACAAGATTTCTGAATTTAGTAATGCGCAGATATAAATTGTTCCGGTTTGGTCGCCAATGACTTCGGAATCACCCGGAAGATTCGATCCATTGACTCCAACATGTATATTAGCAGTTGGTATGATCCGAGCTAGTCCTCTTGCCATATCCTCCGTTGCTTCGAGTGAAGAGTAGTTTACCTTTTTCTTTAATTCGGCTGGGATTTTGAGGAGTTGATCTTTGGTCTCATTAGAAAAACAGACTATTCCACCTTTCAAGAAAGCAGCAGAATTGTCAATTGTAGAAAAATCATATGTAAGTCTACCTGCTGTAATGCTTTCTGCAAAAGCTATAGTTAACTTATTGTTTATTAATAATTTAACGCAAAGGTTGATGATGGTAAAATGCATAAAATTTTAAATTAGCTACCAGTAGTATAGTTAAGTGTTTGAAACTATTAGAAAGCGACCCTTACTCAGAGATATTTTGGAATTATTAATACAGTTTTTGAAGTTTAGCGCTTATACCTAAAAATTAAAAAAAATACTTAATATGGACAGTGTGGGAATATAATTCTATGAGTCGTTTATCTTATTGTTTATTTAGCCGATTGGCTTTCTTTTAATACTTTGACATTATAACTTACTAATTCAAGTTTCGGTAGTTAAGAAACAAAGGCAGATGGCTGATGTTAGATGTTAGATGGAGTTTAGTCAATTGATTCATATTTTTTCTTTAATGGGCTTAATAGAAAAAATATCCAAGTGATTGATGGAGAGCCATCTAAAATCTACCTTCTAACATCTAACATTTTATTAAAATTT
>Ga0209480_10000240_pt1 | contig 48497 bp, 32 predicted proteins | sample JI61114C2DNA_FD_187501 | JGI IMG/M metagenome (GOLD analysis project Ga0209480, IMG submission 187501) | Wastewater effluent complex algal communities from Wisconsin, to seasonally profile nutrient transformation and Carbon sequestration -... | ecosystem: Engineered > WWTP > Effluent > Algae...
GAGCTGTGTGAGACGTGCGGGATTGTCAGCGGCATGATGTTTCAAAACGAAGATCAGGCAGAGCAGGGGAGCAATGGCGAAGGCCACGGGCAGCAGTCCCATCATCTCATTGGGCCAGCTTTGAATGACGAGACGATACAGCAGGCTGAAAGTGCCGACGCCCGCTGCTGCGGTGGTGATCCAGGGCAGCTTGCGCGTGGCGAGCTGCTTTTGAAAAATGAAGGGGAACGCGGTGAAGATGGCGTAGAAGCCGAGATACCAGATCAGGGGAAGGACGGCGTGCTCCACCTTGAAACTTTGCTGATGCCAGGCCCATTCGAGTGCCAGCACACAGCCGAGCGCGGTAGGCGCGAGCACCGTGATGCCACTGACGCGCACTAGACCGAGGAGGAACAATACGAGCAGCAGTGCGAGCCCGAACACGGGCGATGGATTGGCGATTTGCAGCCGCAGTGTGGCGAGAATGAGCAGCAGGAATGGCAGCACGGCTGAACTCACGGGCAGCAGTGAGGTAAAACCTGCCTTGGGAAGTTTGCGTGAGAGGAAGCTGCTGGCGATGCTAAATAGCACGGCAAAGCCACCGAGGACGAAGAGGAACGAGGAGAGCGAGCCACCGACCTCCTGAGGCCAGCGTAAGAGCCAGGCTCCGGCTGTCACCAAAGTAAGCACCAGAGCCGCCAGCACGGGCAGGAGCATTCTTGTCATCACTGCTACGGCAATGATGAGCAGATCGACGATGAGGATCACCGGCCAGATCGCGAGGCTCATGGCATCGAGACTCAGCACGGGCAGGAGCAGCAGCACGAGTGTGACCACGGGCACCCAGCCAGTCAGCGAACTGCGCATGGGGGATCGGCGCTCGATCAGGATGGCAAAGGCGGTATGCAGCAGACCGAAGACGAGGAAGATGCCAAGCGCTGATGGCAGCAGCTCCGTAGTGAGCTTACTGCTCGTCCAGATCGAGAGATGAGCAAAGGTGACCATGGCCACAATGCCGTGAGCCATGATGACGCGCGGCTGTGACCAGACGACGAGCATGGTGACGGCATTAATGCCGAGCACGAAAGTGTATAGCAGTAGCGGACGCTCGGTGATGGCTCCATAGCCAAGGAAAATATAGGCGATGAACATGGCGCTGCCGCACAAGGCGAGTGCTGAACCTGCGGGGAAGATGTCCTCATCATCGCGCTGACGTGACCACCACGCTGCGAGCATGAAGAGCATGGCAAAGCCGAAGAACACTGCGACTGGCACCCAGGTGGCCGAACCTATGGCGTAGTTCGAAGCGTGGAAGAATTTGATCATCCAACCCGCCTGCATGAGCACCGTTCCGCCAGCCGCCAGAGCGGTGAGATGCAGCCAGCGTTTGATTTTGGCCACGGCCAGCACGCCGATGTCGAGCAGGGCGATGTAGCTGAAGAGACCGAATGGATTGTCGCGGCCAGTGGAGCAGATGATCGGTGTGAGAAAACCGCCCAACATGCCGAGCACGGCGATGACCTGAGCATTCAACCGCACTGCCAGAAGGAAAGCCGCACCCGTGATGAAGGTCATCATGCCAAAGGCGACGAGTGGTTGGTTCAGCGGCGAGATACGCCACAGCGCATGAGCGGCAAAGGTGACGCCATACAAGATGACCACGCCCGTGGCGCAGAGGGTGTGAGCGAGTGTGGCGTAGCGTTCGCGGCGATGCATCACGGTGCCGCCTGCGACGAGGCCTGTGCCAATGACAAACCCGATCGCCGTGCGCAGTTCGGGTGAGATCCATCCGCGCTCGATGCTCATTTTCACAAAGAAGAGGATGCCCAGGAACAAAGCCAGACCACCGACCCAAGCGAACAACTTCGCGCCCATGAACTGCTCCAGATTGATGGTGGGTGCCGGTGCAGAACGCTTGACTGGCTCCACCGCAATTGCGGGTCTGGCAGGAGGTGTGGGCTTGGGTGCCGCCACGTCAGATGCGTGGGTGGCTTCAGCTTTTGGAATGAGAGGTATCGGAGGTGGCACCACATGAGGGATTGGGGCTGCGTCGGGTTGGCTGATGACGGGGGTGCTCGTCGTCGCTGGCGGCGGCGTGAAGCTCGATGTGGGAGCGCGCTCTGTTTCCAGCCGCTCCATGCGTCTGAGAAGTCGAGCATCCGTTTCGATGCTTTTCGCCAATTGTTCACGCAGGCGGCCGACTTCGTTGCTGAGTTCGTCGGCCCTGCTGCGGGCCTTATTGGCGGAGACAATGGCGATGATGGGCATGATCAGCACGCCACCGCAGACGATGATAAGGATGAGAATGAGGCCTTCCATAATGCGGCGAATTGTCTCAGGATCGGCAGGATATGGAAATTGAATTGCCAGTCGGCCTCATTGATAAAACCAATAGCCTTTCAGCACCTGCATGAATGTCCATCACCTCGAACTCTTCTACTATGTGGCACGGCACGGCGGCGTCAGCTCGGCGGCACGGGCCATGCCTTATGGCATCCAGCAGCCGGCCATCAGCTCTCAGATTCTCCAGCTTGAGGATGTCCTCGGTGTCGCGCTGTATCAGCGGCGGCCTTTTCAACTGACCCGCGAAGGGCAGGCGCTCTATGAATTCATCTCGCCCTTCTTTGGCGGGCTTTCGGAGATCTCGAATCGTCTCCGTGGAGGTGGGGAAAATCGCCTGCGCATCGCCTCTGCCGAAGTGGTGCAGCGTGATTACCTGCCGGACTTGCTCAAAGGAATGCGGAGGCGCGTGAAGGGGTTTCATTTCACCCTGACGCATGGCCGCCAGAATGACATCGAGACGATGCTTCTCGCTCAGAAGATCGACATCGGGCTCAGCACGCTGATGGATCAGACCATGGCGAACATCGAGTCACGCGAGCTGCATCGCCTGCCGCAGGTGCTGCTCGTTCCTGTGAAAAGCACGATCACGAAGGCATCGCAGATCTTTGAAAAGGACCGCATCGATCTTCCGCTCGTGTCGATGGATTCCAATGATGTGCTGTCTCGCCTGTTTCAGACTACCCTGCGCCAGCGTGGGCTGGAGTGGCTGCCGAGTCTCGAGGTCGGCAGCCTGGATCTTGTCGTTCGTTATGTCGCCGAAGGTTTCGGCGCAGGACTGGCCCTGCGTCATCCGCGTGTCGAGTTTCCTGCCACAGTGCGGGCGCTCGATCTGCCTGACTTCACGCCGCTGAGCTTCGGTGCTTTGTGGACGGGCAGGATGTCGCCTCTGATCGAAGCCTTTCTGGATGAAGCGCAGTCACTGGCGAGGAACCTGGGGTGAATCAGGTGTTCTCCGCCAAGCTCGCAGCCAGCGCTTTCACCTGACGCAGGTCGGTCTTGCCAGTGCCCAGAACGGGAATGGCATTCACACGCAGGAATTGATCCCGCTTAGGTTTCCAGAGGTTCGGAAGATCGGTCGTGCTTAGCTTTTCGATGACCTGCACGAGCATTTCTTCGGTGAGGGTGTGAATGACGGCGAGTCGCTCGCCTTTCTTTTCATCGGGCAGGCTCGTCACGGCAAAGGTCTGGATGCTCACTCCCGCGATTTCATGCAGGCGTTCTTCGACTTTGATATGTGGCACCATCTCGCCGCCGATCTTGCTGAAGCGGCTGAGGCGGTCGGTGATGAAGATGAAGCCATCTTCATCCATGGAGGCGATGTCGCCCGTGGTGTACCAGCCATCGCGCAGCACCTCGGCTGTCTTTTCGGGCCGACCAAGATAGCCCTTCATGATGTTAGGGCCTTTGAGCAGCATCAGGCCGGCTTCACCCGCCTGCTTGAGTGCACTGGTTTCAGGATCGACGATTCGCACGGCCATGCCTGGCAAAGGATGCCCGATGGAGCCGCGCTTGGAACCCACCTGATGAAAACCCGCTGCACGGAAGTCCATCGTATTGACCGCCACTGCAGGTGAGCATTCGGTGCAGCCATAAGCCTCCAGCGGACGGATGCCGAATTGCTGCTCGAAGGCTGTGGCCAGACGATCCTGCAATTTCTCCGCGCCCACCATGGCAAAGCGCACGCTGCCGAACTGCTCAGGCCGACAACCGCGCATGTAGATCTGGAGGAAGGTAGGTGTGGCGAGCAAAAAGGACACCGCATGATGACTGACCAGCTCACCCACGACCTTGGAGTCGGTCGGGTTGAAGTGGAAGGCCACGCCCAATCCCAGCAATGAAGGTGCGGCGAGCGTACCGGTGAAACCGAAGGAATGGAAGAAAGGCAGGATGCCGAGAAGGCGGTCATTAGGCCGGAAGGTGACCGCCTGATTGATCTGCTCCACATTGGAAATGATGTTGGCGTGCGTGAGCATCACGCCTTTTGGATCGCCAGTGCTGCCGCTGGAGAAAATGATGGTCGCCAGATCATCCGGGCGAGGAGTTTTATCACCGCGGAGGCAGCGGCTGAACCATGCTGCCGGGCAAAGAACGGACAGCAGGAGTGACTGGAGCTTTTCCATCGCCGTCGGTTTCGCCGCCACCTCTTCGAGGAAGACCTTCTCCACCGGCAGATCGAGGTTCAGCTTCTCCAGAAACTTGGCGGTGGTCACGACCTTGCGAATGCCGCACTGGCTCATGCATGAAGCGATGGCTTCCGGTGAGAGTGTGTAGTTCAAGTTCACCGGCACCTTGTTCAGCAGGAGAGCCGCATGATTGATCAAAGCTCCGCCGACCGAGGGCGGCAGCAGGAGTCCGACCTTTTCTTCACCCTGCCAGACATGGCGCAGCCGACGTGCGAGAAACACACTTTTAGTCAGCGCAGTGAAGAAGCTGATGGGCGACGTAGTGGCATCGGCCATCGCCAGACGGAAGGGATGACGACGTGCGGTGCGCACCAGGGCGCGTCCTAGCGGTTGGATCTCTTTGCCACGCAGCGGCCAGGCATTCGCACCAAGTTCCATCACGACGCATCTCACGGCTTCAGGTGTCGCGGTTGGTGGCAGAGGCTCACCAAAACTCACGGTTACGGGATAGGGCAGGCGACGCGGCAGCTTCGAGTAGAAGCGGCCTTTCTCGAAGCTGAAGATGCTGCCCCAGACGTTGTCGAGATGCACGGGCAAGATGGGCGCCTCCACGCCTTTCATGATGCGGCTCATGCCACGGCGGAAGGGCAGCATCTGACCGATGCGCGTGATCTGCCCTTCGGCAAAGATGCAGACGATGTGTCCATCTTTGATCCACTGCGTGGCGGATTGTAGCGACTTGATCATCTCACGCGGACGTGCCTCGGCGGTGATCGGGATGGTGTTCAGCATTTTGGCAAAGGGCTTCACCCACCATTTGTCGTAGATGCCTTTGTACATGATGAAGCGGATGTGCCGGTCGCTGGAGGCGATGAGGAAACAGGCATCCATGAACGACAGATGATTGCAGACAAAGAGTGCTCCACCTTTCTCCGGGATGTGGTCACGACCGACGACGCGGACACGATAGAGCGTGTGAGTGAGCATCCACAAAAGGAAGCGCATCAGCGAGTCTGGCACGAGCATCACTGCGTAGATCGTGCTGCCGAGCGTCATCGCGGCGATCACGAGGAAGATGGTCGGTGGCGAGAGTTTCAGGATGCCGGTGAACACATAATACAGAGCCGATGCGGCGAAGATGCCGATGAACGAAATCAAGTTCGCTGCGGCCAGAACGCCGCCCATTTGCTCGCGTGCTGGACGATGCTGAAGAAGTGCGGCGATGGGCACAATGAAGAGACCGCCGGAGAATCCGAGCAGACTGAGATCAATCGCAGCGCCTTGAAAGGTCATGCCTTCGCGTCCCATCAAGGCCGAGAAGAGTGTCAGACCGAGTGCCCCAAGCGGGACAAGTCCATACTCGATCTTGCCGCCTGACAGATAGCCTGCGACGAAACTCCCGAGGCCGATGCCAATGGCCGTGGCAGCCTGGAGGTAGCTGCTTTTTGTCTCATCCGTCAGGTGCAGCACATCGGCTGCATAGGTGACGATCAAGAGCTGGATCAGCGCGGCGATGCCGAAGAAGAAGGTGTTTCCCAGCACGGCCATCCACAGGACACGATCTTGGCGGATGGACTTCACCTGCGACCAGAGATCCGCCACGAAGTTGGCGCGAAACTGTCTCGTCGGATTCGCAGCAGGGACTTTGGTGATACCAAAGCTGGTGATCAGACCAAGCACGGCGAACGCGATGAGGACCATGCCCGAGCCTGACTGATTTCCTGTGAAGGTCTTGCACAGCCAGCCACCGGCGACAGTTCCCATGACGATGGCGAGGAAGGTGGTCAGTTCGATCACGCCATTGCCCCAAGACAGTTTTTTAGCCTCCAGCAACTCAGGCAGCAGACCATACTTCGAAGGACCGAAGAAGGCGCTGTGAACGCCCATCAGGAAAACACAACCGATGGTGACATAGAGGTGATTTGTCGCCAGACCGAAGAGCGCGATGAACATCACGAGGATTTCAAAGGCCTTCACGCCGATGGTCACGGCGCGCTTGCTGAAGCGGTCGGCCAGATAGCCGCCGCTCATGGAGAAAAGGATGAACGGCAGGGCAAAGAGGGCGCCGACGATGCCGATCAGCTTGTCGCGTTCCTCGTTCGGGAGATTCATCTCGGCGATGAGGAAGAGCGCCAGCCATTTGAGGGCGTTGTCGCTGAAGGCACCCTGAAACTGGGTGATGATGAGCGCCCAGAATCCGCGTTGTGAGGCAGGAGCAGGCTTGGGAAAGGTCGTGTCCATAATTCAGATCAGCGGGCGTTGCGTTGATTGGTGAGCTTTTTCAATACCAGATGTGTCGGCAGGAAGGCGAGCGCGAAAAGAGCGAGCATCCAGACCACGAGATACACTCCCTCAGGCATCCATTGTTGGGCCTGGGTGTCATTGAGGCCGAAGACGTAGTTCACATTCACCGGCGTGTTTGGATCAGCAAGTTTTGCGCCAGCAGGTGGCAGGGCAAAGAAGGCGAACAGACAGAGACTCCACGCGATGCTGGTCCATTGTTTCAAAGCGCGTGCTTCGTAACCCAAACGGGCCACCAGAAAGATCAGCAGGAATGGCAGCCAGCCATGGAAGAGGGAGAGCCCTCGGAGGAAGAGCGGCTTGCTCTCATCAAACATGTAGGCGGTCATGCCCGAGTGCTCTACGCCGGTCATCAAGCGGACAAGCTGCGCGCCAAAGTCGAGGCACCAAAAAGCCTGCGGAACCAGGATGCCCACCGCAGCGATGGATGCTGCCTGTGGGCTCTCCGCCCAGACCGCGTAAAGTGTGATGAGCAGCGCCACATCGCAGAAGTAGAGGAAATTGGTGGGGCCGTAGTTGATCCAGTAAACTGGAATCAAAACAGCCATGAAGGCCGTGTAGGTGACTTTGAGCCAGAGCGGGATGCGCTTTGTGGAAGCGTCGGCAGGGGAGCGGGTGAGGTTTCTCATACGCCGCCTACTTTTCGCACTTCAGGCGAATGATCGAATTGATAGAACTTGCCGGGCAATCGGTTTCATCAATGAGCGGGGGGCTGGACCCACAAGCGGCCAGCTTTGCGGCGAACGTGATGCCCGCCGGGGAGATTGACCTTTGCCGGACCTCCAGGCTGAAGCATGGAAAGCGTGAGTTCGATCTCGGTGTGGCCGATGCTTCTGAGGAGATGCGTCACCGTCAGCCAGCGGCGGAGCAATCGGGAAAGGATGGCTGGTTGCTGCTTCTTCAACTCTTTGCTCATTTGCAGGCTGCCATCGTCATGGATGCATGTGTCGAAGAGGTCAAAGGCCTGAACGGTGAGAGCGAAATCATCCCGCTCGGCAAGGGTGCCTAGACGGACGATGAGTGGGGCGACATCACGCTCGAAAATCTGATTGAGCATTGGCAGGACATCGAGCCGGAGCCGATTGCGGCGCGGGCCGCGAGTCTTGTTGCTGGAGTCTTCACGAAAAGTGAGATGGTGCTCACGGATGTAGTCGTCGATGTCGGCGCGCCGCCAGTGGAGCAGAGGACGATTGAGGATGAAGTGGTCTCGCTGGTAGCGGAGAAAGCTTTCCATCTTCATGCCAGAGAGCCCCTCAAGACTGGTGCCGCGGCAGATGTTGGCGAGGATGGTTTCGGCCTGATCGTCGGCATGGTGGGCCAGATAAATCTCTTTCGCGCCGTGCTTGAGTGCCATCTCTCCGAGGAAGGCGCGGCGCAGCAGACGCCCCGCCGTCTCGATGGAGAGTCGGTGTATTTTGCCATACGCGGCGGCATCGGCTTTGCGGATCTCGCAGATGAGTCCGTGCTTCTTCGCGAGGCGGCGGACGAAGGCGGCGTCATGCCCGGACTCGCGTCCTCGCAGTCCATGATTGAGATGGCAGACCACAAGGTTTTTGTGCCCTTGGGCGATCAGCCAGTGCAGCAGCGCAACAGAGTCACGTCCACCTGAGACAGCGACAAGTGAGGCCATGGGAAATCAGCGTTGATGAATTACCACTTCAGCCCTTTGAGAAAGCTCAGGCTGGCGGGGATCTGCTCTTCAGAAGTGGGGGATTCGTCTTCGATGAAGTAATGCTTCACGCCGATCTTTTGAGCCGCCGCAAAGATGGCAGGCCAGTTCATCTGGCCTGTGCCGAGGGTCACGTCATTTTTCACATCCGTGCCGCCGCTGAGCGAGCCGGTGGCCACGCCTTTTTTGAGATCCTTGAGATGCATCAGCTTCCAGCGTGTGGGGTATTTCTCCAGCAGCGCAGCGGGGTCCTGGCCGGGGAAGACGACCCACAGCACATCCATTTCGTAGCTCACATGCTCAGGCTTTGTGCCCGTGATCAGCACGTCCATCAGGGTGCCCTGGGCGTGCTTTTCGAACTCATAGCCGTGGCAGTGGTAGAAGAAGGTGATCCCAGCGGTGGCGAGTGCCTCGCCGGCTTTGTTGAAGGTGGCGATGGCGTCCTGGCATTCGGCTTCGTCAAAGCTGTCCTTGTGGTCGATCCACGCGCAACCCGCATATTTCAGACCGAGTGTCTTCGCCTCGGCGACGACCTTTTCCAGATCATTTTTGTAGCGAGCATACGGGAAGTGGCCGCTCACGGGAATGAGTCCGCGTTGATCGAGCTCCGCTTTAAACTGCTCCGGTGTAAGGTCATAGGTGCCAGCCAGCTCTACCTCGGTAATACCAAAAGATTTCACTCGATCCAGAGTCCACGGCACGCCGCGCAGCTTGAACTGACTGCGCAGGCTGTAAAGCTGGAGACCGGTCGTGCCGGTGAAAGCACCCTCTGCCAGGGCGCTAGCGGCAGTGGTGAGGGCGAGAAGGATGGTGGCGATGAATTTCATGCGGACGGTAAGCCTGTCAGGCGGAAGGCAAGGTGACAAGATTTGTGTGGCAGGTTTTTCGAATTTGCACCGGGGGCCACCACTTGCAGGTAATCCCTTGACCAAACGCCCTCACGCACCGAGTTAAACGCCTGTTTATAAACGCATGTCTCAAAACTCTGCTCCACGCGAACGCGACCCCGAGGCTCGTCGGGAACGTCTCCTGCTTGCGGCGATGCAGATCTTTGCGCGTGATGGCTTCGACAAAGGCAGCCTGCGGCAGATTTGCCTGAAGGCCCGGGCGAATCTCGCGTCGGTGAAGTATTACTTTGGCGACAAGAAAGGGCTCTACCGCGAGGTGCTGGTGGAGAGTCACCGCCGTGCGCTGGAGCATGAGCCGCAGGTGACGCTCAGCAGCGACATGAAGCCCGAAGAGACGCTGCGATTATGGATTCGCTTCTGCCTGCGCTTCATCTTGCTGAAGCGCGCCTCGAACCCCGTGCTCGGTCAGCTCGTGGCGCATGAGATGCGGCAGCCGACCGCCTGTCTGGGTGAGTTTCTGAAGCTCGTGGTGCGGCCATTCCATGAGGAGCTGCACCGCATCATCGCCGCCGTTTTGCGCAAACCAGCGCCCGACTTGCAGTGCGAGATGCTCGCGCATCACATCGTCGGGCTTTGCGTCCACTTCGATCACGGGCGCGTCTTCATCGACCGCCTCGGGCCGCCCGTGCCGAAGACCGAACCTGATATCGAGCGACTCGCCTCCGGCATCGCTGACTTCGCCCTGCACGCGCTCGCCGGACTGCGTGCCGATGCAAAAAAATGACTCCTTTGCCCATGAGACCTTCCGTTATCCACGCTGCCATCGTCGCGCTGCTCAGCCTCACCGCCTGTCATAAGCCACCGCCTGCGGCGGAAACCGCGCCCGCATTGCCGCCAGTGAAGCCCATCGAAGTGAAAGCCGCGAAAGCGGAGATGCGCCTGATGCCGCGCTTCCTGCGCGTGACCGGTCAGCTCCAGGCCGAGTGGGATGCCATGGTCGCCTCTGATGCGGCAGGCAAAGTCGAGTCCACGCCCGTCGAGCGCGGAGCCGTGGTGAAGGCGGGCGATGTGCTCGTGAAGCTCGACGAACGTGTCGCGCAGATGACTTTGCGTGAAGCTGAAGCCTCCGTGGTGCTTGCGAAGGCGCAGTCCGAGCTTTCCGGCAGCGAACTCCAGCGCAACCAACCGCTCGCCGAATCCAAAGCCATCGCCCAGGCGGATTTCAATCGTCTGCGCACCGATACTGCCGCCAAAGAAGCCCAGCTCGCCGCGGCGGAAGCGCGCCGTGACATGGCGGAGAAGTCGCTCAAAGACGCCGTCATTCCCGCGCCCTTCGCTGGCACCGTGGCGGAGCGGCTCGTCTCGCCGGGCGAGTATGTGCGGCCCGGTCAGGCCGTGGCACGAGTGGTTGATACCGCCACGCTGCGCCTCGTCGTGAACGTTCCCGAAGCGGCCGTCGGCAAAGTGAAGCCTGGGCAGCTTGTCGAGTTCAGCGTCTCGGCCTATCCAAAGGTGAGCTTTCAGGGCAAGATCAACTTCATCGGTGCAGCGGTGAGGGAGGCATCGCGTGATCTCCTCGTCGAAGCTGCCGTGGACAATCAGGATGGGCGTTTGAAGCCAGGCTTGTTTGCTGAGGCGCGGCTCATCACCGGCGATGAAAAAGCCGTTGCCGTGCCTTCTGCAGCGCTGCGCATCGAAGGCACGCGGCGGAAGCTTTTCATCATTCGCCAAGACCAGCTCGAAGAACGCCTCGTCGAGATCGGCGAGACTCGGGAGGACTGGATCGAGATCCGCCAGGGCCTCGCGGATGGCGAGTCTGTGATGCTCAATCCTGACGCGAGCGCCGCCGATGGTGTGCCCGTCGTTCTCAAACCCTAACTCACGACGCACATGCAGTGGCTCGCCGCCGTCTCCGTTAAACGCCCCGTCTTCGCCAGCGTCATCGTGCTGGTGTTCGTCGTCGTGGGTGTGCTGGGTTACACCCGCCTTCCCGTGGACCGCTTTCCGAAAGTGGACTTCCCCACCGTCTCCATCACCACGCGACTCGTCGGTGCTACACCGCAGGAGATCGAAACGCAGATCACCGACCGCATCGAAGAAGCGGTGAACACCGTCAGCGGCATCGACCAACTCCGCTCCGTCTCCAGCGACAGCATCTCGCAGGTCTTCGTCGTCTTCCTTTTGGAAAAAAACGTCGATGTCGCCGCGCAGGAAGTGCGCGACCGCGTGAACCGCATCATCGCCACGCTGCCGGATGATGTGGACACGCCCATTGTTGAGAAGCTCGATCCCGATGCCACGCCCATCCTCAGCATCGCGCTCGTCGCCGATAAGCCAACACGCGACATCACCGAGTATGCCGACAAGGTCCTGCGTCGTCGTTTGGAAAGCGTGCCTGGCGTCGGGCAGGTGACGCTGCTCGGCGGGCAGAAGCGGCAGATCAATATCTGGCTCGATCCCATCCGCCTCCAGTCCTTCAATCTCACCGCGCTCGATGTGCAGCGCGCGCTGATGATGCAGAATGTGCAAATCCCCTCCGGCATGGTGAAGAACGCCGCGCATGAGGCCGGTCTCCGCATCGTTGGCAAGGCCGAGAACCTTCAGGACATCCAGCGCCTCGTCATTCGCGAGGCTGGCGGAAGTCTCGTGAGATTGAGCGATGTCGCCCGCGTCGAGGACAGCGCGGAGGAACTGCAAAGCGTGGCCCGGCTCAATGGCGTGCCCACCGTCACGCTCTCGCTGCGGAAGCAGTCGGGCGAGAACACCATCGCCGTCGTCGATGCCGTCACGGAGCGCATTGATGAACTCCGACCCTTCCTGCCGAAAGGCTACGAGGTGAAGATCGTGCGGGACAACTCCCTCGTCATCCGCACCAGCACGGATGCAGTGAAGGAGCATCTCGTGCTCGGATCGCTCTTCGCGGCCATCGTTGTTCTTTTCTTCCTTGGCAATGTGCGCGCCACCTTCATCTCCGCGCTCGCCATTCCCACCTCCATCATCGCCAGCTTCGGCATCATGTGGGCGGCGGACATCACGCTGAATTCCATCAGCCTCATCGCGCTCGCCCTCGCGGTCGGCATCGTGATCGATGACGCCATCATCGTCGTGGAGAACATCTTCCGGCACATCGACGAAAAGAAAACGCCACCCTTCCAGGCCGCCATCGATGGCACCAAAGAGATCGGCATGGCGGTCATGGCGACGACCCTGTCCTTGCTGGCCGTGTTCGTGCCGGTGGCCTTCCTCAGCGGCATCGTCGGCAAGTTCCTGAGCAGCTTCGGCTACACCATGGCCTTCGCCATTGTCGTGTCACTCATCGTCAGCTTCACGCTCACGCCCAGCCTTTCCGCGCGAATGCTCAGCATCATGCGCCCGAACTGGCTGGAGCGCTCCATGGAGAAGCTGGTGAATATCTTTTATCATCCGCTGGAGGCGCTCTACATGATCGTGCTGCGCTTCTCCATGCGTCATCGCTGGCTCGTCGTGCTGCTTTGCCTGGGCTCATTGTATGCCATCGGGCCGCTGATGAAGAAGGTGCAAAAAGCGCTGCTGCCGCCGAATGAAGAAGCGCAGTTTCAAGTCACGCTGCGCACCGCCGAAGGCACGAGTCTCGCTGCCACAGACATCACTGCGGAGCGCGTCGCTCGCGACATCCGCAGCCTGCCCGGCGTGGCCTACACGCTCATGAGCATTGGCGACAACGACCAGCGCACGCCGAACCAAGCAAGCATCTACGTCAGCCTCATCGACCCAGCTTTGCGGCAGGAGACGCAGCAGTCGATGATGGACCGTGTGCGCACGGAGATCATCCCGAAGTATCCCGCCGAGCTGCGACTGAACGTGCTCGAAGTGCCCGCCTTCAACACGGGCCAATCCAGCGCGAACATCCAGTATCTCGTCGGTGGACCCGACCTCGACCGCATCAGCCAAGCCGTGGGCGCGGCGATGCCTGACATTCTGAAAATCCCCGGCATCCGCGATGTCGATACCACGCTGGTCAGCGGCAAACCCGAGATCCGTGCGGTGGTGGATCGCAGCAAGGCCGGGCAGCTCGGCGTGAACATCGCCGATCTCTCCGCCACGCTGCGTTTGCTCGTCGGGGGTGCCGATGTCTCGACCTACGATGAAGGCGGCGAGCAGTATGACATCCACCTGCGCTCCGAGGAACCCTACCGCAACAGCTCCGAAGCCCTGCAACTGCTCTCCGTGCCTTCGCTCAAAGGTCCGCCCGTGCCGCTCTCGAATCTCGTGACGCTGTCGCCGCGCGAAGGCCCTGCACAGATCGACCGCGCCAATCGTCGCCGTCAGGTCACCATCACCGCGAACCCCGCGCCCGGCTTCGGTGAATCCGAGATCATGAGCGAGATCGAAGCCATCCTGAAACGGCAGAACCTGCCGCCTGAATACGCGATGGGTCCCGAAGGCAGATCGAAGGAGCTCAAGCGCGCCGGCATCGCCTTCATCACTGCGTTCTCGATGGCCTTCATCTTCATGTATCTCATCCTTGCAGCGCAGTTTGAGTCGTGGATTCATCCCTTCACCATCCTCATCGCGCTGCCGCTCACGCTGCCCTTCGCCATCTTCTCACTCATCGTTTTTGGGCAGTCGCTGAACATCTTTTCCACGCTCGGCATCCTCGTCCTCTTCGGTGTGGTGAAGAAGAACGGCATCCTTCAGATCGACCACACGCTCCAGCTCCGCGCGCATGGCATGAACCGCCTCGATGCCATCCTTCAGGCGAACAAAGATCGTCTCCGCCCCATCCTCATGACCACCGCCGCGTTCGTGGCTGGCATGATTCCGCTCATGCTTTCCAAGGGCATCGGCGCTGCTTTCAACACCGCCACCTCCGGCGTCATTATCGGCGGTCAGACGCTCTCGCTTTTGCTGACGCTGCTCGCTACACCGGTCTTCTATTCGTTGCTCGATGACGTCGTCGAATGGCGTCGCCGCCGTGCTGAAAAGCGCGCCGCCCGCCGCTTGGTTCGTGAAGCTACTCTTCCCACACTCGCCTGATTTTACTCATGTCCCGCCTTCTGCTCATCCCGTTCGCCTTCATGCTGAGCGCCTGCCTTTCAGGCCCGAACTACGAGAAGCTGGACCTCACGCCCGTGATGCCTGCCCAGTGGCGCTGGCAGCCTGCGGTGCCGAAGGATGATCTGCCCAGGGGCGACTGGTGGAAGGCTTTTCATGATGCCGAACTCAACCGCCTCGAAGAGCGTGCATTGGCGAACAATCAAAGCCTCAAGGCCGCCGTCTCGCGCGTCGATCAAGCCCGCGCCGCGTCGCGCGGCACCGCCGCCGAGTTCTTCCCCGACATCCGCATCAAGTCGAACAGCAAGCGCGAGCGCACCTCCGGCAATCTGCCCACGCCCGTGCCGGTCAACATCCCCTCCTCACACATCAACTCCTTCCGCGACGTGCTCGACCTCAGCTACGAGATCGACTTCTGGGGCAAAGTCCGCCGCACTTATGAATCCGCCCGCGCTCAGTCGCAGGCCAGCATCGCCGACTATCACGGCGTCATGCTCACGCTCACCAGCGATGTCGCCTCCAGCTACTTCCTCCTGCGTGCCTACGATGCCGAAGTCACCGCGCTGCGTCAGACGAACGAACTCCGCACCCGCTCGCTCGGGCTCATCGAGCAGCGTTTCAAAGCAGGCACCATCCCCGAGGTCGATCTCGCCCGTGCCCGCACCGAGCTGGCCACGGGCAAAGCCGAGCTCGCCGATGTGAAGCGCCTGCGCCAGGAGGCCGCAGACATCCTCGCCATCCTTTGCGGCGAACCCGCGAGCACGTTTACCATCGCCGAGCGACCCATCTCCGGCTCACCACCCGGCGTGCCAGCCGGGATTCCTGCCGAGGTGCTGGAGCGTCGCCCCGATGTCGCCGCCGCTGAGCGCATCGTCGCCGCGCGCAATGCCGAGGTCGGCGTGGCCACCTCGTATTACTTTCCCTCCATCAAGCTCACCGGGGACGCGGGCTTCCTCAGCATGAAATCCAGCTCCCTCTTCACCGCCGATAGCAAAGTCTGGTCCATCGGCCCCGAGATCAGCCTGCCACTCACGGGCTACGTCCTCATCGGTTCCCGAGTCCGTCAGGCCAAAGCCGCACGTGAGGAAGCCATCGCGAACTACCGTCAGGCCGTGCTCGGCGCGGTGAAAGACGTGGAAACCAGCCTCACCCAGATCCGCAGTCGCCGCGAGCAGGCCGCCGCGCAGAGTGAAGCCCTCGCCGCCGCCACCCAGTCCACCGCTTTGATCCGCTCCCTCTACGAAAGCGGCAGCCTCAGCTACCTCGAACTGCTCGATGCCGAGCGCACCCTCCTCCAGCTCCAGCGCCAGAGCGCCCAGATCACCGCCCAGCGCTTCGCCGCCACCGTCCGCCTCATCAAAGCCATGGGCGGCGGCTGGTGAGCTGGTTTTGCCCTTGCCACACAGCCTGCGGATGCGTAAGCGTGCCGACCCCACGTCATGGCATCCTTTTCACATCCTCTGCTCACTCTCGCCGCACTCCTGGGCCTGGCCGCATCCGCCTCAGCTCAGTCCTCCAGCAATGGCATCGCCGCTGTGGTGAATGGAAATGTCATCACCAAATCCGAAGTGCGTGACGCGGTGAATGCCCAGGAGCAGATGCTGCGCTTCGAGTTTCAAAACGACCCTGCCAGATATCAGCGTGAAGTCGCCAACCTCCGCGCCACCGCGCTCGACAGCCTGATTGACCGTGAGCTCATCCTTGCAGAATTCAAGCGCATGGGGGCGAACATCAAATCCCAGTGGGTGGACGATGACGTGAATGGCATCATCCGCGAAAGCTTCAAAGGCGACCGCGATGCCTTCGTGAAGGAGCTGGCGAAGAACGGCATGACGCTGAAGAAGTTCCGTGAGATGCGTGAGAAGATGATGATCGTCTCCGCCATGCGCGGCAAGCAGGCCGCCACGGAAACTCCTGCCACGCCGAAGGAGGTCGAGGAATACTATAAAAAGAACATCGATAACTGGCGCTCGGGCGGCATGATCAAAATCAGCACCATCACGGTCCCCAAATTCAGCGGCGAGGCTGGCACTACTCCTGAAGGCCAGCGCAAGCTCGCCGAGGAAATCCGCCGCAAAGTCATGGGCGGTGCTGACTTTGCCGCTACAGCAAAGTCATACTCCCAGGACAGCCACGCTGAAGATGGCGGTGCCTGGGACTGGATGCCCAGAGATCAGATGAAGCCTTCCATCGCAGCCGTTGCCTTTGGTCTCAAGCAGGGCGGCATCAGCAGCGTGATCGAAGAGGAGGGCACCTACATCATCATCGCCTGCGATGCCATTAAGTACGGCAGCGCCAAACCCATGAGTGAAGTGCGGCAAGAGATTGAGCGTGCCATCCAGATGGAGAAATCCAAGGGCACGCTCGACAAGTGGATGGACGGCCTTCGCAAGCGTTCCGTGATCAAGAAGTTCGGCTACTGAATCGCTCCGGCGTCGGCCATGTCAGACCTCCGCCTGATCCTCTGCACATTTCCAGACGCGGATCAGGCGCGCGCCATCGGCACCACGCTCATTCAGGAGCAGCTCGCGGCCTGTGTGAATCTCATCTCCGGTGTCGAGTCGATCTACCGCTGGCAGGGAGCCTTGGAAACGAGCGCCGAGGCGCTGGCTGTTTTTAAAACGACGGCCACAGCCTATCCAGCTTTCGAGACCCGGCTGCGAGCTCTGCATCCCTACGAGGTGCCTGAGATCATCGCTTTGAATCCTGACCAGGTGACGCCTGCCTATGCGCGCTGGGTGATGGATTCAGTAGCCGCTTCCTGAGCGCCAGACAATCCACGCGCAGCTCATGCCAATTGACAGGCAATAGCGGGCGGTGCCAGCCCGTAACCTTCTGACCAGCCTCATTATGAAAAGCCTTCCTCTGCTTCTTCTCCTTGCTTTGCCTGCCCTTGTGCAGGCGGAGGACGAGTATGAGCAGGCACCGATCCGCTATTCGGAGACCCAGCCGCGTGACGCGGCTCAGGCGCTGGAGAAAATGCTGCTCGCGGGCAAGGTGAAGATTGATCGCACGGATGCCTGGAGTGTGTTGCGCGGTGTGCTGAAGTGCTTTGGCATCCCTGAAGAGTCGCAGGTCATGGTCTTCTCGAAAACGAGCAAGCAGAACGACCGCATCAGTCCACAGACACCTCGTGTGATCTACTTCTCTGATGACGCCTACGTCGGCTATTCCGTCGGCGGCTCCATCGAAGTCTCCACCATTGATCCGAAACTCGGCCCGATCTTTTACCTGCTCGATCCTGAGGTGGAAGCCTCGAAGCCACTGCATTTCGAGCGTGATCAGAGCTGCCTCAGTTGCCATGGCGGCCCATTCACACCGGAAGTTCCAGGCGTCATCGTGCGCTCAGTGTTTCCAGGACCAGAGGGCCATCCCATCATGAGTCAGGGCAGCACGGTGGTAGATACCACGACGCCTTTCTCCGACCGCTGGGGCGGCTGGTATGTCACTGGCAAACACGGCACCTCGCTTCATCGCGGCAATGTCACGGCCACGGAAAACGCGGACAACACCTGCGACATGCCCATCGAGAAAGGAGCGAACATCACGGACCTCACGAGCTTCTTCGACACCAGCCCCTACAAGCGCAAGAAGAGCGACATCGTGGCTCTCATGGTGCTGGAGCATCAGACCTCCGTGCAGAATGTGCTGACAAAGGCGAACCACACGGCCATGCGCGCCATGCACATGCAGACCAGCTTGCAAAAAGAGCTCGGCGAGCCGGTGCAAAACGAGCCCGTCGGCACTGCGCGCCGCATCATCGATCACATGGCCGAGGACGTGATCGAGGCGCTGCTTTTTAAAGACGAGGCTGCTTTACCTGAAGGCGGAATCGAGGGTGAGGAAGATTTCCAGACTGCCTTCACCACCAGTGCTCCCAAATCAGCGGATGGTCGCTCGTTGAAGGATTTCCAGCTTCACACGCGGCTCTTCAAACACCGCTGCAGCTTCATGATTCACTCGCTGACCTTCCGTCACCTCTCGCCGCATCTGAAGGCCACGGTCGTCAAGATGCTCGGCGATGTGCTGACGGGAAAAGACAAGAGCGGCACCTTCGACTACCTCGGCGAATCCGAGCGCAAGCACATCCTCGCCATCCTGCGGGACACGGGCGTGCTATCGAAGGCATGAGAAAAGCCACCGCCGGGCGCGTTCTTTGCTGTCATGCGACGCGCCCTTCTCCTCCTCACGCTTTGTTCCGCCCTGCACGGTCAGGATTTGGAGAAAATCTTCGAGGAGGACAATCTGGAGCCCATGCGCCGCGTGCTGGCTGCTGGGCGCTACGATGATGTGGCGCTGATCTGCGAGCGGGCTATCCAGCAGGGTTTCAAATCGCCCGACTGGCGCATCATGCGCATCCAGGCGCTCATGAATCTGGGGCGCGAGGTCGAGGCCCGTGATGAAGTGCAACTCGCGGTGAAGACCTTCCCCGGACATCTCGAACTGCTCATGCTCCAGCATGACAATGCGCGACGCATCGGGCGGAAGGACATCGCTGATGAGGCGCTCAAGGCGGTGAATGATGCAGCGCGTGCGCAGCAGCCAAAAAATCGGACCGCAGCGGATTGGGTGGCGCTGGGGCAGGCGGCGCTCGCGCTCGGAGCGGATGCGAAGAAGGTCATCCAGCAGTACTTCCAGGTCGCGCAAAAGAAGGATGCGAAGTTTGAGCCAGCCTACCTGGCGGAGGGGCATCTGGCCTTATCCAAAGATGATGCAGCTCGTGCTGCCGATGTCTTCCGCGCGGGATTGAAAGCCTGTGGCGAGACGGCTGAGCTGCGAGTTGGACTCGCACTGGCCTTTGCCAATGGAGATCGGGAAAAGTCGCTGGAGAGTCTGAAGCGTGCGCTGGAGCTGAATCCGGTTCACTCGGTGGCTTTGCTGAATCAGGCGGAGTCGATGATCGGCGCGGAGAAATTCCTCGATGCCGCCGGGCTCGTGCAGAAGGTGCTCGAATACCGCGACAACTGCCCCGAAGCCTGGGCGCTGCTGGCTGCCATCACGCACCTGAGCGCGGCGGATGCGAAGAAGTTCGAGTCAGCCCGCGCGAATGGTTTGAAGCGCTGGGACAAGAACCCCGAAGTCGATCACACCATCGGTCGTGTGCTTTCGCGAGCCTACCGCTTTGCCGAAGGGTCGAAGCATCAGCGCAAGGCGCTGGAGTTTGATCCGAACTATCTGCCTGCCAAGGTCGCGCTCACGCATGATCTGCTGCGTCTCGGTGAAGAAGAGGAAGCCTGGAAGCTCGCTGCCGAGATCCGTGAAAAGGATGGCTACAACGTGCAGGCGCATAACATCGGCCTGCTGGAAAAGGAGATGGCGGGCTTCACGACGCAGAGCTTTGACGACTTCATCCTCAAAATGCCGAAGCGAGACTGGCCCATCTATGGCGAAGAAGCGCTCGCCTTGCTTCGTGAGGCCAAGACGGTGCTCACGGCGAAGTATGGGCTCGATTTGAAGCGGCCGGTGATGGTCGAGTTCTTCGGGCAGCAGCAGGATTTTGCCATCCGCACCTTTGGCAGTCTGGGCGGACAGGGTTTGCTCGGTGTGTGCTTCGGCACCGTCATCACCATGAACAGCCCCGGCGGACTCGCGCATGGGCGGAATAACTGGCAGAGCACGCTCTGGCATGAGTTCTGTCACGTCGTCACCCTCACGCTGACGCAAAACAAGATGCCGCGCTGGCTGAGCGAGGGCATCAGCGTCCACGAGGAAAGCCAGCGCAATCCCATCTGGGGCATGCCGATGGACGCTACCTTCCGCCGTATGATCCTGGAGGAGGAAGCCGCGAAGCCCATCAGCCAGCTCAGCAGCGCATTCCTGAATGCCGAGAGCGATGACCACCTCATGTTCGCCTACTATCAGAGTAGTCAGGTCGTGGGTTATCTCCTGGAGCGTTTTGGTCCTGAAAAGTTTCAGGCCATTCTGCGTGATCTTGCTGCTGGAAAGCGCATCAATGATGCCATTGCCGACAACACGGAGCCGATGGACAAGCTGGAGTCTGCCTTTGAAAAGCATCTCAAAGCCAAGGCGGTGGCCTTCGGTGAAAAGGCCGACTGGAAAAAGCCCGAAGCGGAAGATGTGAACCCGCTCGATCACGACTCGCTCGCCGAATTCACGAAGAAAAACCCCGACAGCCTGTGGGCCATCCATCGGCAGATTGATGCACTCATCGAGCAGGAGAAATGGGTCGATGTGCTGCCGCTCGCCGAACGTTTGATCGCTCTCGTGCCGGAAGATTACAGCGGAGATGGTGGTTACCAGCTCAAGGCAAACACCCTTCGTGAATTGAAGCGCGATGATGATGAGATCGCCGTGCTGCGGCAGATCGCCGAGCACGAGACGAGTGCCATGCCGATCTTCCTCCGACTCATCGAACTGGATGCGAAGAAGCAGGACTGGCCGCAGGTCCGCGCCAATGCCGAGCGCGCCCTTGCCTTGAATCCATTTCTTCGCACACCGCAGCAGGCCATGGCGGATGCGGCAGATGCTCTTGGTGAAAAAGACCGCTCCATCGCCGCCTACCGCCGCGTCCTCATTCTTGATCCTGCTGGCGCAGCGATGACGCACTACCGCCTCGCGAAGCTCTTGCGTGAAACCGATGTGGCACATGCGAAGAAGCATCTTTTGGACTGTCTCGCCCTTGCTCCACGCTTCCGCGATGGTCTGGCGATGCTGCACGAGTGGCCGTAGCCTCACACTCACTTCCGGTCCCCGCGCGCCAGCAGCGTCACGATCAGGATGAAGAAGCACATCACCACCGAGAAAAGCGGGAACTGAAGCGCCGCTGGCAGGCTATAGACCAGCGCCAGCGTTGGAATCCATACCAGCCAGTTCGTCACAAGTACCGTCGGGCAGGTCCGCGTCCAAAAGTCACGCCCCAGCGAGGCCCGCGTGCGTGCCCATGAGCCGCCCATGTCCACCCAGCGCAGCGCGATCAGGTAGGTGGGCACGAACCATAGCGGACTCATCACGAACTGATCTACCGCCACCTTCAACGCCAGCGTGCCCACGTCGTTGCCCGAACCAAACATCCAACCTTGCAGCCGGTAAAACAGATCGATCTCCATCCCGCGATAGCCCCAGAACAGCGTCAGCAGCCCCAGGCGCCGCCAGCGCCCCTCCTCCGGCAGAGCACCCATCGCCCACTGCACCACCGTCGGAAGCAGCACGGCGGCAAAGACTGTCGAACTCAGAGAAAAGGCATAGGACCAGCGCAGCTTAAACTCCCCCACCGCCTCCCACACTCCTGCGACCGTCGGCACAAGGTAGTAGCTGCACACCAACGTGATCATTACCACATTGAGCACCAGGCAGGGCATCAGGTTCTGTCGGAACACCGCCGCAATGGTCGCCACGATGCCTTGGGGTGATGAAGAAGAGTCCGCCATGAAAAGTCCCGCTCCATGTCAGCGGAAGCCATGCCGGGCAACCGGGGAGTGCGAGCACCTCAGTCATTCGTAACCCGAACGCCACGCACAAATGGCGCTTCATGTCCGCCAAAAATGGAGATGCCTCCTGCTGACCAGCCTGAGTGCTCTGGACACATCTAGCCTGCGGCTTGCTGATCAATCTACAAACATGACTTCGTTCGCGGCGAGGAGGGCCTGGGCGTATTGGGACCAGGTGACGGGATCGGATTCGCGCCCGGTGAGGAAGCGGTGGGCGGCTTGGAGTTCGCGCTCGGAAGGTTGGCGCTGGAAAAGGCGGGCGTAGGTGAGGGTGAGGCGGTTTTCACCTTGGGACTGAATCCACTTCCCGAGGGTATCCGCACGAGTCTGCATGAAGGGTGAGTTGAGGGCGAAGAGTCCCTGGAGCGGGGTGATGGTCTCGGTGCGCCAGGGGTTGTGAGCGCCGGGATCGGGGACGTCGTGGATGCGGAGCATGGGGTCCATGTCCTGACGATCGGAAGCGCCGTAGAGGGAGCGGCGGAGGTTTTTGGCATCGCTGATGGCGGCGGCGGGGCCACCGGAGCGGAGGTCAAGCTCACCCGTGGCGGTGAGGACGGCATCGCGCCAGGATTCCCAGTCGAGACGACGGCGGATCATGCGGGCGTAGAGTTTGTTATCGGGGTCGCGACGCTCGCTTTCGGCGGCGAGGCTGCTTTGCTGCCAGGTGGCGGAGTTCAGGATCTCGCGGTGCAGCCATTTGATTGACCAGCCGTTCTCAATGAAGCGGCCCGCGAGGTCATCGAGCAGCTCGGGATGCGTGGGGGCTTCGCCGAGGTTGCCGAACTCGCTGGGGGTATCCACGAGGCCGCGCCCGAAGTGGTGCTTCCACACACGATTGACGATGACGCGGGCGGTGAGCGGAGCGGCGTCTTCGACGATGGCCTGGGCGAGCTCGAGCCTGCCGCTGCCGGTGCTGAACTGGCGCGGGCGGCCACTCTTTGACGGAAAGGCGGAGAGGAAGCGGCGGGGGACGGCATCGCCGATGTCGTTGGGGTTGCCTCGCTTCATGAGTTCGAGATCGCGGGCCATGCCCATCTTGTAGTCGAGCTTGGTGCCTTTTTTGGTGTCGGCCTCGACGACGTAGAGCGCGGCATCGACAACGGCATTGGCCATGGGCATGGCGTAGTGCGGCGTGTAGGTCTTGAGAGTGTCGATCTTGGCTTGAAGCTGCTTTGTTTGTTCGGCGAGGTCTTTGGGCTTCTTCTTTTTCAGCTCGGTGATCTGCTTTTCCAGGGCGGCGACCTCGGCGCGGGCTTTTTCCACGGGCTTCCAGAACTGCGTGTCCATGGTGGGCAGCTCGGTCTGCTTCACAGAGGCAAAAACTCCGGCGAGGGCGTAGTAGTCCTGTGCGGTGATGGGGTCGGATTTATGATCATGACAACGGGCGCAGGCGAGTGTGAGGCCGAGGAAGGTGCGGCCGATGGCATCGACGTGCTCTTCCCATTCATCGGCGACGGTGGTGCGGATGATGTCGGGAGGGAGCTGGAGTTCTTTAAAATAGGTGGGGCTGAGGCCGATGAAGCCCATGGCGACGAAGTCACGCGGACTGGCCTCTGGCAGGGAATCGGTGGCGAGCTGGCGGACGACGAAGCGGTCGTAAGGCATGTCGTCATTGAAGGCCTGGACGACCCAGTCGCGGTAGAGATAGGCGAACTTCGTGGAGTCGAGCCAGTCGGGGGTAATGTCGGTGTAGCGGGCGAGGTCGAGCCAATGGCGGGCCCAGCGCTCGCCGTAATGGGGGGAGGCGAGGAGGCTGGCGATTTGAGATTTGGGATCTGAGATTTCAGATGGGCTCTGCGGCGGCAGCCCGGTGAGGTCAAAAGCGAGTCGGCGCTGCAGCGTGCGGGCATCGGCCTGAGGGGCGGGTTTGAGCCCGGCGGCCTCCATTTTGGCGAGGATGTAGTGGTCGATCCGGGTGCGCGGCCAGGTAGTGTCTTTCACGGCAGGTGGGTCAAGACGGCGAAGCGGGGAGAAGGACCAGGGGATGGGCTTGGGTCCTTCATCCTTGGCCAAAGCGGCTGAGGCAAACAGGAAGAACGTGAGGAGCTGGGGGCGGCAAAAGAAAGTCATGCTCCATTTACAGACTGGCACGGCGGTGGCTTTCAGGAGTCTTTGCCTCTACGGCGGGCATTTTGCCGGGTGGACAGTGTCACAGTGGGCATTTAGAATGGCTATCTCATCCCCCGGCCCCTCGTATGGAACCGAACCCTCCATCATCTCCACCCACGATACCTGACGCCCCTGAGGCAGGGGTGGCTTTCAATACCATGACCACGGGTTCCGGATCGATTGACTACATGGACCGTACGATGGTGATGAAGATGCCAGGCTCTGGCATGACGATCTTTAATCGCTACAAGCTCGACCGTGTGCTCGGTCGTGGTGGCATGGGAGTGGTGTGGCTGGCGGATGATCTCAAGCTGGAACGCCCGGTGGCGATGAAATTCCTGCCGAGCCTGATCGGGCTGGATCCGGCGGCGGTGAAGGAACTCAAGACGGAGACACGCCGAGGACTGGAGCTTTCCCACCCGCACATCGTGCGCATCTATGACTTTGTGGATGATGAAGATGCAGCGGCGATCTCGATGGAGTTTGTCGATGGCAAGACTTTGTCCGAAGTGCGGCTTGCCACCGAGGGGGGCGTCTTCACCACGGAGGAAGTTTCCAAATGGCTGCTCGGCGTGTGCGATGCGCTGGATTACGCGCATTTCCAGAGGAAGGTCGTGCATCGCGACCTGAAGCCGGCGAACATCATGATCACCACGCGGGATGCGGTGGCAAAGATCGCCGACTTCGGCATCGCGCGCAGTCTTGCGGACACGATGAGCCGCCTCTCGGTGGCGAACGCAGGTGCCAGCGGCACGCTGCCCTACATGAGCCCGCAGCAAGCGATGGGCGAGCGCCCGCTGCCGACAGATGATGTCTATTCACTCGGCGCGACGCTTTATGAACTCTTCACCGGCAAGCCGCCCTTCTATCGCGGAGATCTGCCCATGCAGATCAACTCGAAGATCCCACCAACCGTGGCCGAGCGCCGCAAGGAACTGGAGGTCCAGGCCAAGGAAGAGCTTCCACAGCTGTGGGAAGACGCCATCGCCGCCTGCCTGAACAAAGACCCCACTCAGCGTCCGACTTGCGCCGGAATGCTGGCCGAGATGCTGGGCCTGAAGATCAGCACGGGAACCTCGCGCACGATGTCATTTGCCAGCACACAACGCTCGGCCCCCGCTGCGAAGGCCGAAAAAAGCATGACGCCATGGATTGCTGCCGCAGCGGCAGTGGTGGTGCTTGGCGGTGGCGCGGCATTCTTTCTGAAAGACAAGCCTGATGAAGCACCTCCGGCCATCGCCAAGACGCCTGAATCGACAGAGGTGAAGCCAAAGCCTGTGCCTGCCAAGGAACCCGAACCTGCACCGAAGAAGGAACCCGAAGTCGCCCAAATCAAGCCCGCGGAAACGCCGAAGCCAGCCGAACCAACTCCTGCACCAAAGCCAGTGGAGGCCGCTCCAGCTCCGGCCATGCCCGCACCAGCTCCAGCAGTCGCCAGCACCACGCCCCCTGCACCGACGGAGGTTCCCGTTGCCCCTGCTCCTGCGATGCCCACAGAACCTGCCGGGACATTGGTTGCTGCGGCTTCACCGGCATTGACGACTCCACCATCCATTGGCTCAGCCGCCGCCATCGTGCCGATGCCAGCGGCTGCACCTCCAGCCATGCTAGCTGCGGCACCCGTCCCCGTGCTCAGTTCAGCGCCGCCACCTGCGGCGACGACCAGCGTGCCTTTGCCTGCGGGCTATGTGCCGCCTCCGGACATCGCCAGTCAGATTCACCTTCAGCCCATCGTCGCTGATCCACCGACGGGCTTCTGGACGGTGGAGCAGATGTTCCCGACAGTGCCGTTCACGAACTACTCTGCCACGGGCAAGCGCTACCTTCTTTATCGTGCGCAGACCTTGTTGAAAGAGAAGAGCCTCTACACCTCCACCGTCGATGGCAAGGAAGGGAAAGGCACTCATAATGCGATCCAGCTCTTCCAAGCCAAGAGTGGCCTGCGACCCACAGGACTCCTCGATGTGCCGACACTCGCTGCTCTTCAGCTTTCCACTGAGGCTGACAATCTCGCGTGGACGCCGCCCGTGTCGGTAAGTTCCGGCAATCGTTCACCAGTCCGCCGCGCCCCAGGAGGCGGCAACTACGCACCGCAATCTGAGGAGCAGCCCAATTTCTTCCAGCGGAAACTCCGAGGCATTTTGGGCGAAGACTGAAGTGCGAGTGGCTGAGTGTAAGGATGAATGAGCTGGCTCTTGCCACCACGCCATCCCTTTTCATCCTCCGCGCCCCGCCATGAAAGCCCTCGTCCTCACCGCCGCCTCCGAGTTCAGTTACGACACCAGTTTCCCCGACCCCACTCCCGGCGCAGGAGAGGTGCTCGTGCAGATCAAAGCCTGCGGCATCTGCGGCAGTGACATCCACGGCATGGACGGCCGCAGCGGACGCCGCCAGCCACCCATCGTCATGGGTCATGAGGCCGCAGGTGAAATCATCGCGCTTGGCGAAGGCGTGACCGATTGGAAGGTTGGTGATCGCGTCACCTTCGACTCCACCGAATACTGCGGCGAGTGCGATGACTGCCAGTCCGGCTATGTGAATCTCTGCTCGAAAAGAAAGGTGCTCGGCGTCTCCCCTGGCGAGTATCGCCGTCACGGCTGCTTTGCCGAAAAGATCGTGCTGCCAGAGCGCATCCTGTATCTCATCCCTCAGACACTCGGTTTTGAAAAAGCCGCCTTTGCCGAGCCTGTGTCCATCGCCCTCCACGCCGTGAATCTGGCTGATGGCATCGAAGTCGGCGAAGCCTTCACCGAACCCGCTGAAGTCACCGAGAAGACCGAATCCTGCGGCCACGGCTGCGAGTGCCATGGCGAAGAAGCCCCCGGCGGCACCGCTGTCGTCGTCGGTGCCGGTTTGATCGGCCTGCTCGTCGTCCAGGCGCTGAAAGCTCGTGGCTGGGATCGCGTGATCGCCGTGGATCTCGATGAAAAACGTCTCGAGCTCGCGAAGAAGCTTGGTGCCTCCGATGCCTTCCATGCCAAACAAGAAGGGCTCGCCGCCCACCTCCGCGAGATCTGCGGTGGCGATGGTGCAGACGCCAGCTTCGAAGTCGTCGGTGCTGCTGCACCGCTGGATCTCGCCATCCGCAGCGTGCGCAAAGGCGGGCAGGTCATCCTCATCGGTAACCTCCAGCCAAACACACCTTTTCCTCTTCAAGAAGTCGTCACCCGCCAGCTCACCATCAAAGGTTCCTGCTCCTGCGCGGGCGAGTATCCAGAGGCCATCCGCCGCATCGAAGACGGCAGCATCCAGGTGGAGCCACTGCTCAGCGCCGTAGCTCCGCTGGAAGAAGGTGCCGGCTGGTTCCAACGCCTCTACGACAACAAAGAAGGCCTGCTCAAAGTGGTGCTGAAGCCTTGATCCGCGCCTCATGCAGCTCAATCACGGCATCCATCTCGGCTACTGCACAAACATCCACCGCGGCGAAACGTGGGAGGAAACTTGGCGCGGTCTGCGTGAGCACACGCTGCGCGTCAAAGAACGCGTCAGCGGCGGCAAGCCCTATGGCATCGGCCTCCGGCTGAGTGCTCAGGCGGCTCAGGAACTGACTGCTCCAGAGAAGCTCGTGGAGTTCCAGCGCTGGTTGGAGAAGGAAAATTGCTACGTCTTCACCATCAATGGCTTCCCCTATGGCTCCTTCCATGGCACACGGGTAAAGGAACAGGTCTTCAAGCCGGACTGGAGCACGAAGGAGAGGCTCGTTTACACAAACCAACTCTTCGATCTGCTCGCCAAACTGCTGCCTCCTGGCGTGAGCGGCAGTGTCAGCACGCTTCCGGGTTCACACAAGACCTTCCCCATCGGGGCGGAGGAACTGGAAGCCATCTTCACCAACGTCCGCCTCTGCCGGGAGCACATCGAGAAGGTCAGCGAAGCCAGCGGACACGACCTCCATCTCGGCTTCGAGCCCGAGCCACTCGGCCTCTTCGAGACGACGGGCGAGTCGCTCAAATTCTTCGCCCATTACTTCGACCGCTACCCGCGCGACAAAGACTTCTTCAAGTTCATCGGCCTGAACTACGACACCTGCCATCTCGCCATCGAGTATGAGGAAGCCGACCGCGCCCTCAGCCGACTCACCGAGTCCGGCATCCGCATCAGCAAGCTGCATTTCAGCTCCGCCCTGCGCCTGAAACCCACGCCCGACATGGTCGCGAAGCTCCGTGCTTTTGACGAGCCCGTGTACTTCCATCAAGTCATCGCCAGCTATGGCGAAACACAGCCGCTGCGCCGCTTCAAAGATCTGCCCGACGCACTCCAGTTCGCCGATACCAACCCAGCCGAGTCGCTGGGCGAAGAATGGCGCGTCCACTTCCATATCCCGCTGCACGCACCGCCCTGGGATGGCTTCCAAAGCACGCAGGATCATCTCCTCGGAGCCATGGACTGGCTTTCCAAAAACCCCACGAAGTGCCAGCACATCGAGATGGAAACCTACACCTGGGAAGTCCTCCCCCCCGAACTCCGCACCGGCGATGTCGTGGACCAACTCGTCCGGGAGTATGACTGGACTCTGGCGGCAATGCGGGAACGCGGGATCGTGGATTAAAGCGCCCCATCATGCCAGACACCTTTCTCAAGGCTTCAACTCCAAGTTACTGGCTATGGTGGTTCATTCTACTATTTCACAACCCACTCATGCCATGCTGCGGGTGATGCCACAGTAAGCGTTATCAAGGCCGGCAACCGTTTGAAATCCACCCCATGAGTTCGCGGGGGCGCGCAAGACCTGGGCTTTGGCTGGCGTGATGTCTGACGATCTTTGCTGCCTTGGTTTTCAGGGCTGCGAACCACCCGCACGACCATGGCCCACCTCAATCTCCACAAATGGCAAATCTCCCGCCGCCAGATGCTGCGCGGGCTTGGCGCGTCCATTTCACTGCCGTTGCTGGATGCGATGGCCGCTGTGCCAGCCGCTTCGAAGCCGAAGCGCAGTGTGTTTCTCTACATCCCAAACGGCGTGAACACGCTGACGTGGCAGATTCAGAAAGCGGGCAAAGATTACGAATTCACCACTCCGTTGATGCCGCTGGAAAAACATCGCGCCGACATCACGCCCATCAGCGGGCTGCATCACCCGATGGTCATCGGCAAGCACCACAACTGCGACAAGGTCTGGCTCACCGGCGCGAATGTTCCGGGCGATGGCGGTGCCTTCCGCAACACCGTCTCCGCCGACCAGCTCATCGCCGAAGTGCATGGAGTCTCCACGCGCTTTTCCTCGCTGGAACTCGCCATTGAGGGCCACTCGCTCGCGTGGTCGAAGGACGGCATCCAGATTCCTGCGGAGCGGAACACGCAGACCATCTTCAACATGCTCTTCGGCGTCGAAAAAGACAGCAAGGAGACCATCCGCCGCCGACTCAGCCGCCGTGGCAGCATCCTCGATCTCGTCGCCGACGATGCGAAGCGCGTGAACCACAAGCTCGGCAAAGAAGACCAGAACAAGCTCGACGAATACCTCACCGCCGTCCGACAGGTCGAGGCGCGCACCAAACGCGCCGACGAATGGCTGAACATCGCCAAACCGCAGCTCGCCCCCGGCGACATCTCCAAGCTCACGCGCAAACTCAGCATCGCCGAGGCGGGCGAGTATTACCGCCTGTTCTACGACCTCATGGTCATGGCCCTGCGCACCGACAGCACCCGCGTCATCACCTGCATGATCGGCAGTGAATCCCACGCCAGCGGCATCCCCGAGATCGGCATCTCGCAGACACGCCACGGCCTCAGCCATCACAATGGCGACCCCGAGCAGCTCCGCCGCCTCACGCAGACCGACACCTTCCTCATCGAGCAGTTCAGCTATCTCCTCGACCAGCTCAAAGCGCAGAAGGAGGGCGACACGCCGCTGCTCGACACCACGCAAGTCCTCTGGGGCAGCGGCATGGCCTACGGCCACAGCCACGGCAACGCCAACCTCCCCACCATCCTCGCCGGCGGCAAAGCCCTCGGCTACCAGCACGGCCAGCACCTCGACTTCAACCTCCCCAAGATCGAGAAATACGACGTCACCAACGCCCAGGCCCACTACGGCATCTGCTCCCGCCCCGTCGATAGCGACGCCCGCATGAGCAACCTGCTACTCACCATGCTCCAGCGCGTGGATGTGAAGGCCGAGAGCTTCCAGGACAGCGTGGGTGTGGTGAAGCAGGTTGTTGGTTGATCCGTTGCCAAGAACAGGAGCGCATGAACCGCACCGAAGACGTGGCCTCGATCAGGAGGCATTATGAGAAAGTATGGTCCACTCATGCGGAGGTTCTCCATCATGACAAAGGACCGATTCATGAGCTGTCGGCAGAGTTCTGCGTCCTGCGCTTTTCCCCTTCAGACAAACGAAACTCCTATACCTATGCCACTTGTGGCATGTCACTGCCTGACGACAGCGAGAGACTAGAGGTTTTCTTGCTTTCACCCGTTGCGGATGATTGTCTTTGTGAGCTGATGACGATGCTTGCTCACTATCACCGCACGCTGAGGGAGTTCGGACTGGGGCATCTACTACAGATCGGTCACCCATGGCTGCCTGGGTCTCAGTGTGATTCCGGACTTATCTCTCTGCCCTATCTGGACGGACCAAAACTAGAGTGGATGAAGACAGATGAGACAACCATCCGATTCTTATGGCTGATTCCGATCACAACAGACGAACGAATCTTCTGCCGCGAGAATGGAGTGGATGCGCTTGAATCATTGTTCGAGTCCAGCCGATTCAATTACATCAACCCAAACCGGGAAAGTGTTGTTCCACCTGACCAGCGAAAGACCGCATAGCATTTTTTTTTCCCATGCGCTTCATCAATTTCTTCTTCGCTCTCTCCTTGCTCCATGCCGCGCCATCGCCTTTCCGCACCGACGCGGACGGTCCCATCAACAAGAAGGTCGAGCGTGATGGCAAGCCGCTGGAGTGGTTCAATCTCGTCGAAGGACAGTTTCCGGTCGAAGGGAGCGCTCATGCGATTTCGGGCGAATTGATCCAGGTCGATCATCTGGCGCGCGCGTTTCATCTGCGCGTGGATCGGAATGACAGCCAGGATCGCGGCGTGTGGGATTTACCGTTGCCGGCGGTGATGCTGCCGTATGGGTCGATCTGGTATCACGGCGCTCCGGCGGCTTTGCAGGACATTCCGCTGGGGACGCATCTGCATGGGCAGTTTTTTGTGCGCGATGCCCAAAAGCCCGCTCCGGTGCTCGAAACGTGGTATCGACGGAAAACGCCCGAGTTCGACTTCGGGCGCTGTTTTCGCCTGGAAGATGATTTCAGCCTGCAAACACGCCAGAAGCAGCTTTGGAAGATCGAAAGCGTCGATCTGACCACGATGAAGCTCACTGCTTTACTGCCGGGCGAGAAGGCGAAGACCTTTGACCTGCTCACCAGCACGCGAGTCTTTGAAAAGAACGCCATCGCGAACCTGAAGGCGATCCAAGCAGGCCAAAACGTCTTCTTCAACCTCACCTGGGCCACGCTTTACGGCCCTGGGCGCATCACTGACCTTTGGCTGGATGAAACCGCCCGCGCACTCGCCACCGCGCAACAGTTGGAGCGGCACCGCAACCATGTCCGTGAGCGCGGACTGCCCGGATGGGTCACGGCGGTGGATGACGAGCAGCAACTCGTCACCATCACCTTCTTTGGCAACGTCGATCCCAAGCTCTTCGACGAGCTCACGCTCAAAGCCCCCAACGCCCCGCCGCCGAAAGATGGCAGCCCGCCGCCAGCCGAGCCTGTGGGCTCTCTCGCCGTCGCCCGCGAGTCGCTCATGACCTACGACCCGGTGAACGACCGCAAGCGCGGCAGCATCCTCGAAGTGAAAAAACTCCCCGCCGAGCCGGGAAGCAGCGGCATCCAGATCACACTCAAAATGGACCTCATGCTCGAAGGCTACCGCCCGCACCGCATCGTGCGCTTTTACCCGCCGACGTGGAAGGTGAATGCGCTGCCGAGGGAGGAAGAGTTCTTTGGCAAAGAGTGAAGCACCGATTTCCGTGCAAAAAGAAGTCGTGAAGTGGATTTTGGATACGCTGCAGTGCCCCCCCCTGAGTAGCGCCCTGGCGACAGATCGCGGGAGTTCGACTTGTAGTGATGGGGTCATTCGGTGCTGCATGCCCTCTCGTATTTTCATTCTTCTCTTCATCAGTGGCTTCGTGCTCTCTCCGGCATGTGCTCAAAACGCACCACCGCAGATCGAGCAGAGCTGCATCGAGTGTCATGATGACGAGACGAAGAAAGGCGGGCTCGATCTCACGGCGCTGAAGTTTGATCTGGCTGATGGTGCGGCGCGTGAGCGCTGGGTGCGGGTGTTTGATCGCGTGGAGAAAGTGGAGATGCCGCCGAAGTCGGGTGACATGTCGGCGGAGGATCGTGCGGCTTTGGTGAAGGTGCTGGATGCGTCGCTTTACGAGGCGGATCGTGCCGAGGTGCTCGCTCAGGGGCGCGGGCCGCTGCGCAGGCTGAACCGCGACGAATACGAGCAGAACCTCCGCGATGTGTTGCAGCTCCCGAGTCTCGACATTCGCGACATGCTTCCCGAGGACCGCGAAGGGCATCATTTCAACAAGACCAGCGAGACGCTCGACATGTCGCGCGTGCAGCTCACGGCTTATCTCGACGCTGCCGAGGCAGCGCTGCGTGTGGCGATGATCACCGGACCCAAGCCGCCGACAGCGACAAAGTTTCGCGCTGTCGGCACCAACCTCTTTCCGAGCAACAACACCTTCGGCGAGCAAGAGGCGATGTTCTTCGCGCAGGACAGCCAGGCCATCAGCATTGCCAAGGAAGACGCGAAAAACGCCGCCAACGACGAGCAGATTGAGCTCGCGCTCTTCCGCTCCGCCCACTGGCCCTACTACGGCTACCCAAAAGGTTTCATCGCGAGACTGCCGGGAGAATACAAAGTGCGCTTCTCCGCCCGTGCCGTGCTGCAACAGCCCGGCCACAAGCTCGCACCGGCCACACAACCCGTGCCGATGACTTTCCGTGCGCGCAAACCCTCCGGCCCCGATGTCTCCGGCGATGTCCGCGCCACCGGCGGCATCATGGACGTGCCGCCGGAGAAAACGACCTTTGAAACGATCATCCGGCTGCTGCCAGGCGAGACTTTTGAATACAGCCTGCTCGGCCTGCCCGTGCCGCTCGCACGCAATGTCAAAGGCGGTCCGCCGACCTATCGCTATCCGCCGTTTCCCGAAGGCGGTCAGCCGGGCGTCGCCTTCCAATGGCTCGAAGTCGAAGGACCGATCTCAGCGGCAACATGGCCGCCCGCATCGCATCGCGCGTTGTTTGGCGATTCACCCACCCAAGACGCCAAAGCTCTGCTGCGCCGCTTTGTGAAGCTCGCTGCACGCGAACCCATCGCCGAAGAGACGCTGAAGACGTTCGATGATCTCATTCAGAGTCGGCTCAATGAAAAAGCGCCGTTCACCGAGGCGATGCTGGCCGGTTATAAGGCGTTCCTATGCTCTGGGCACTTTTTGTATCTGCGTGAGCCAGAGCACGAAGTCGATCACTTCGCCATCGCCTCGCGTCTCTCGCATTTCCTCAGCAACACCCGGCCCGATGCCGTTTTGAGCGAGCTGGCAGCCAAAAAACAGCTTCGCGACAACGCGGTGCTGCGACGTGAAACCGGGCGTCTCATCGCCATCAGCGGCTTTGAGCGCTTCATCCGCAGTTTTACCGATTACTGGCTCAATCTCCGGCACATCCGCCGCGACGAGCCGGACATCCGGCTCTATCCCGAGTATCGCTTCGATGATTATCTCGTCGAAAGCATGGAGATGGAGACGCGCGCCTTCGTCACTGCGATGATTCGCGAGAATCTGCCCGCGAAGGTGCTCGTGGAGGCCGATTTCATCTTCGCCAACGACCGTCTGGCAAAACATTATGCACTCCAGCCACTCAGTGGCTCGGCGATGCGCAAGATCGCGCTGCCCAAAGACAGCCCGCTCGGTGGACTGCTCACGCAGGCCGCCATTTTGAAAGTCACCGCGAACGGCACCACCACTTCGCCAGTCGTGCGCGGTGCCTGGATCATGGAGCGTCTCATCGGCGTGCCACCACCGCCTCCACCCGCGAGCGTGCCCGCCGTCGAGCCCGACATTCGCGGGGCCAAAACCATCCGCGATCTCCTCGCCCTGCACTCGAAATCGAAATCCTGCGCTGGCTGCCACGCGCGCTTCGATCCCGTTGGTCTCGCGTTGGAGAACTTCGACATCCTCGGCGGCTGGCGCACGCGTTATCGCGGCCTGGAGGAAGGCGAGCGCATCACCGGCATCGACCGTGCGGGCCATGATTACGCTTACACGCTCGCCGCCAACGTCGATGCCAGTGGCAAGCTGCTGGATGGCCGCAGCTTCCAAAACATTCGCGATCTCAAGACCCACCTCGCCGCGAACCCACGTCAGCTTGCCCGTAATTTGCTCCATCAACTCACGATCTACGCCACGGGAACGCCCGTGCGCTTCTCGGACCGCCCTGAGATTGAGTCGATGCTCGGTGCCTGTGCGAAGAATGGCTATCGAGTTGGCGATTTGGTGCATGCGCTGGTGCAGAGCCGGATTTTTCTTGGAGGACAAAAACCATGAACACCCCCCACATCGCCAAATATCTTCCACGCCGCCGCTTTTTGCGCGGTGCGGGCGTTACGCTGGCATTGCCGCTGCTGGAGTGCCTGACGCCGGTGTTTGCGCGTGGCACGAAGCCGCAGACGCCATGCCGCATGCTGCTGATCTCGAATAACCTCGGCGTGCTGCCGAAACCCTTCTTTCCGCAAGGCACGGGACGTGATTACGAGCTGTCGCCTTATCTCTCGGCACTCGCAGATTTTCGCAGCGACTTCACCGTGTTCAGCGGGCTCTCACATCCCGATGTGAACGGCGGGCACAGCACGGAGAACTGCTTTCTCACCGCCGCGCGCGGTCCGACGAAGAGCGGCTTTCGCAATCAGATCTCGCTCGATCAGTTTGCGGCGGAGAAGCTCGGACAGGTCACGCGATTCCCGACGCTGAACCTCGGCGTGAACATCGACAAGGCGAACCGCAGCCTATCCTGGACACGCGACGGCGTGCTACTGCCCGCCGAGGACAGCGCGCCCGCCTTGTTTCAGAAAATGTTTGTCCAGGGTGATCCCGCCGCCGTGCAAAAGCAGCTTCACCGTCTCAAAGAACGCGGCAGCATCCTCGACACGCTGCTCGATGACACGAAGCAGTTCAGCCGCAGCCTCGGCAGCGATGACAAGGCGCGGCTCGATCAATACCTCACCTCCGTGCGCGAGGTGGAGGAGCGACTGCTCACCGCCCGCGAGTGGGAACTCAAGCCCAAGCCCGCAACGCAGCAGCTACCGCCCGCCGACATCCAGGACAAGAAACTCTTCTTTGAAAAGTTCGACCTCATGCTCGCCATGGCGCAGCTCGCGCTGGAGTCCGACAGCACGCGCATCGTCACGCTGATGGTCGATGCTTTTGCCACGCCCGTTTTCAAACTGCATCCCGATCAAAACACCACCGACGGCTATCACAACCTCAGTCACCACGGGCAGGCTGTCGAAAAAGTAAAGCAGCTCGAAGACGCCGACCGCCAGCAGATGGCGCTGCTGCACAAGCTCCTGCAAAACCTCGCCGCGAAGCGCGAGGACGACGCCCGTCTGCTCGACCACACGATGATCCTCTACGGCAGCAACATGGGAGACGCGAATACGCACGACAATACCAACCTGCCCATCCTCCTCGCCGGTGGCGGCTTCAAACACGGCCAGCACCTCGCCTTCAAGCGCGATGACAACACGCCGCTGAGCAACCTCTTCGTCTCCATGCTTCAGCAGATGGGGGCGGAAGCGGATGCATTTGGATCGAGCACCGGTGTCTTGAGCGAGTTCGTCCGCTCTTAGAATTATGGCAGTGAGCCATCAGGTCATGGGGCTGTTGGTGATACTGATGGTCGGCACGCTCATTCATTGCCGTCAGATTGCTGCGACTTTATGCCTGCTTTTTTACGGCCTTTGGTTTCGCGGATGACTTCTTGGTGGGCTTTTTTTCCTGAATCTGAGGGATGTCCGCATTGGCAGACAGATCGATGCCAAAGATCGCCGAGAGATCGGCTCCGGCTAGATCACCTGTGCTCGTCGAGAGGTCAGTGATCGCAGTGCTGCTCGCGTTGGAGAGCAGCTCCGCCTGATCCACGCCGCGTAGAGTGAAGAGCAGTTCGGGCTTCGAATCGAGCAGCACGCCCACGCCATAGAGCACGGCGGAGACGTGCTTGCACATGTCTGCGTGATCCGGGCAGGAGCAGTCAAAGCGGATCTCTTTCGGCTTCGGAAAGAGGCCGTCCTTCGGGTCGGTCAGCAGGTGCATCAGACCATCGCCGAGCTTGCCGACGAGGAGATCGAGCATCGATCCCACCTGCCCTGCACCGGAGTCCACGATCTGCCGCCACTGCTTCTTCGGCAGCGGCTGGATGTGGATGCTTGTGTCATACAGCTCTGATCCAGCAACGACGGCGCTGAGGGTTCCAGGCTCGATGACGAGGTTATAGACGTTTCCCTGGCGCAGGTAGCTTCGACCGCGCGGCAGGCGGGATTCATACTGCTGATATGACTCCAGATTCTGGCACCAGGCCTTCCCCCAAAACGTGGTGCAGAGTTTCTTCTGCCCGGCAGGTGCGGCCAGCGGCTCGAAGGCCTCGCCACGCTTCTTCCGCTTCGCGATCTCGCGCTGAAGCCGCTGTTTTTGTTCCTTCACATCTTCATAGGACCACCACATGCCTGAATGTTTACACGGGCATGGGCGCGGCGTCGAGTGCGTCCTTACCGTGCGCGTTACCGTAACTGCTAGCTGGTGATTGTATCCGGCGGAAAGCTGCGTTTAGAGTCGCCCGTCCCCAAACCAACCCTGCCATGAAAACACTCCGCCTCTGTTTTGCCGCCCTCGCCTTGTCCGCCACTGCTCATGCAGAGCAGGTCTGGATCGAGGCGGAGTCCTTTGCCAACCCAGGCGGCTGGGTGATGGACACCCAGTTCATCGACATCATGGGCTCACCCTACCTCATGGCGCACGGCATGGGGAAAGTGGTGAAGGATGCGGAAACCGAAGCCGCCTTGCCAGCTGGCAGCTACAGCGTCTGGGTGCGCACGAAGAACTGGGTGGCTCCCTTTGGCGTCACTGCAGAGGCACCAGGAAAATTTCAGGTCAGCGTGAATGGCACGAAGCTGGAGAATGTGCTCGGCACGGAAGGTAAGGACTGGGTTTGGGAGAAGGCAGGCGTGGCTAAGGTAGATGGAAAAGCCAAGGTCGCGCTGCATGACCTGACGGGCTTCGATGGTCGAGTGGATGCGATTTTGCTCAGCAGTGACGAGGGCTTCACGCCCCCGGCTGATCTTGCTGCCACGAATCAACTTCGCCGCAAGCTGCTCGGCCTGCCGGAGCAGGCACCGGAGTCGCAGGAGTATGATCTCGTCGTCGTGGGCGGTGGTTACTCCGGCATGGGCGCGGCACTCTCGGGTGCTCGTCAGGCATTGAAAGTGGCCTTCATTCAGAACCGCCCCGTGCTTGGCGGCAATGGCAGCAGCGAGATCCAAGTGTGGGCCATGGGTGGCACGCGTCGTGGCTTGTATCCACACCTCGGCGAGATCGTGGAGGAGTTTGCCGACCGCGCCAGCAACAGCCCGGCGGCTGATCCGGCGGAGTTTAACGACAAGCTCAAAGAAGACGTCGTGAAGGCGGAGAAGAGCATCGACCTCTTTCTGAACACCCACGTCTATGGCGTGGAGATGACGAAGGATGACAAGAACATCCGCAGCGTGATCGGGCTCGATGCGAAGACGGGCAAGGAGACACGCTTCGTGGGCAAGCTCTTCGTCGATTGCACCGGCCACGGCAGCGTCGGTGCGCTAGCTGGGGCGCAGTTCATGATGGAAGAAAAAGGCCGCATGGGCATGAGCAACATGTGGGTGCTGAAAAAGCACGACAAAGCCGTGAGCTGGCCCGCCACGCCATGGGCACTCCAGATGGAGATGGGGGACTTCCCCGCACCTAAGGCCCTGGAGCCCGTGGGTGTGAAGAACAAAAGCAACCTCACTGGCTATGACCTCGGCTACACGCCTGTGCCGAACATGGAAGAGTACCTCCACGGCGAGTGGTTCTGGGAAAGCGGTTTCGACAAGCATCCGCTCAACGACCTGGAACTCATCCGCGACCATAACTTCCGCGCCGTCTATGGAGCTGTCTCCACGCTGAAAACCAAGGGCGGCGAGAAATACGCACCCTATGACATGCAGTGGCTGGCCTACATCGGCGGACCGCGCGAGAGCCGCCGCATCGTCGGTGACATGATCCTGAATGGCGAAGACATGGTCAAAGGCATCATCCATCCCGATGGCTGCGTGCCCACGACCTGGGACCAGGACCTGCATTATCCGAAGGAGCAGTATGCCGTGAAATTTCCCGACAATCCCTTCATCAGCCGCGCCGAGTTCGGCAAGCACACGGACCGCAAGAACGGCTACCCCGTGCCCTACCGCTGCTTCTATTCCAAAGACATCGGCAACCTCTTCATGGCGGGCCGAACCATCAGTGTGGACCGCAACTCTCTCGGTAGCACGCGCGTCATGCGCACCTGCGGCATGATGGGAGAGGTCGTGGGCAAGGCTGCCTGGATCTGCGTGCGCCACCACACCAGCCCGCGCGGCGTGTATGAGCAGTATCTTGACATCCTGAAGGATCTCATGAACCAGCCCGGCGCGATGCGTCGCGACAGCCTCGAAGCTGCTCTTTACCTGCCAGCAAACGCCAAGAAGCTGCCCGACACCGCCCTCAGCTCTGACAGCATTGACCCCAAGAAAATGGACGGCATTGTCATCGACGACGAAGACGCCGAACTTACCGGTCCCTGGAGCAAGGGCGAAGGACTCAAGCCCTTCGTCGGTGATCACTACAGCTATGGCAGTGCCAAAGGTGCCAGCGCACGCTTCAGTTTCGCCGTCAAAGAAAGCGGCAGCTACGAAGTGCGCGCCTACTGGCAGCCACATGAAAACCGCGCCAAGAGCGCGCCCATCACCATCCTCAGCGCCGATGGCGAGAAGATGATCACCGTCGATCAAAGCAAGCCCGCCACTGGCAAACAAGGCGCTCAGTCACTCGGCACCTTCAAGTTCAATGCCGGAGAAGAAGCCGCCGTCATCTTCCGCACGGAAGGCGCGAAGGGGAACGTGCATCTCGATGCGGTGCAAGTCGTGCCGGCGAAGTAGCTTCGACTCGCCAGCAAAGCCAAGATGGGCGACGGTATCTCCATGCCATCGCCCATCGCCTTTATAAGTGACATCCACGCCAATCTCCCAGCTCTGCGGGCAGTGCTGGCACACATTGCCGGGCAGGGCATCACGCAAATCTACTGTCTGGGTGATGTCGTGGGCTATGGGGGAAGTCCTGTCGAATGCGTGGACCTGCTGCGAGAGAATGGTATTCCCTGTCTGAAGGGGAATCATGATGCGATGGTGGCACATGGAAATCAGGTGGCAGGCCGGATGAAGCTGATGTGGGACTGGACTGAGCAGCAGCTCAGCTTTGAACAGCGGAGCTGGCTCGCTGAACTGCCGATGACCTTCGAACTGCCAGAATTTCAGGCTGTTCACGCCATGCTGCCAATGCCGGAGGAGTGGGGCTATGTGCTCACGGCATCTCACGCAGCAATGCATTTCGCTTATCAAACAAACCCACTCTGCTTCATCGGGCACACTCATTCACCGGCCTTCTGGATCGAGGGCGAGGACAGGGAACATGAGATCACCAGCATCGAGCCTGTGTTTCTCGACCGCAAACAACTCATCAATGTCGGCTCTGTGGGGCAGCCGCGTGATGGTGATGGCCGTGCTTGCTATGTCATCTATCGACTTGATCAGCAGGACGTCTGGTGGCGTCGCGTGGATTATGACATCCAAGCGGCTCAGCATGCCATCGAAGACGCATGCCTGCCGTTGGCTTTCGCCGAAAGGCTTTCTCGGGGGAAGTAGAATGAACTCATGATTCATCAAGGCTCGGGCAAACTTTGATGAGCAAGAGCACTTCGAGCGAACATCCTTGCCGCAGGATGCGTAATCCTGCATAACCACCGCTTTTTAATGCGCCTGACACTGACCACATGCGCGGCCTTCATGGCCATGCTGTCTTTATCACCGGGCCAGAACGAGTCACGACTCGTCTGGCAGCCGGTGCAGGAGTATTTCATTCAGGCGCAGCCGGGAAAGAAGCCTGCATCCGTGGAAGGGAAACGCCGGCTGAACTCCTTCACGGCCTACACGCATTTGGGCACGGACTTCGGGTTCATGGGGCCTGCGGAGCATGACATCGAATGGCAGACAGATGAGATCTGCGTGCATCTCGGGCAGGAGCCGGAGGCATGGTCGGGCGTGTGGCATAGCCTGGGCGGACTGGCGCGCGAGTCGCAGAAGTCGCTGAACTTCATGGCTGCATGGCCGTCACTCGTGGAGTCATCACATCAGCCACGCATTGCCAGCATTCGCCTGGATGCTCATGGGCATGGGCGCTTGAAGGTGGAGATCAAATCAGACCGCCAGGAGACATTGTGGTCATCGCAAATCACGCTCGATGACGACTCGGCGCGCCCGTTTACGCTCGCGGTTTCTCCCCAGGCCTGCACGAAGGCAAAGCTCATCTCGTGGATCGCCGAGCCGGGTTCGGAGATTTGCATTGAAGGGCTACATCTTGGAGTCGAGATGGCTTCAATCCCATTCGATGAGCATGTGCTTGCGGCCTCGTATGCGAAGCTGGCCCGCTGCTACGACGCGGGTTCGGGCTTTGTAAAAGACCGCGCACATCTGGAGGATGGTGCATTCGAGTCGCTTGCCTCCACGGGCTTGTTTGCCCTGGCGACGGCGGTGCTATCCCAGCCACCACTGCAAATCGTGAGCCCGGAGCAGGCGCGGCTTACTCTGAAGCAGATTCATGCAGCAGTGAAGGCACTGGACAGGCCTCATGGCGTATTGCCACACTTTGTTCGGCGCTGCGCCACGGGCTACATGATCCATCCCGGCACGGAATACAGCACGGTGGACACGGCGCTGTATTACCACAGCCTGCTGCTTGGTTCAGAGATGCTGGGGGACTCTGATTTGAAAACGGAGATCACCTCCGCCGTGGACCAGATCGACTTTGCGAAGCTCCGGCTGCCAGGTGGTGAGATCAGCCATGGCGTGAAGGAAGACGGGCGCACGCTGCTGGAGCATGGCTGGAAAGACTGGGGTGGCGAGACGGCACTCGTGATGATGCTGCAAAACATCGTCGATGAGAATGCTCCTCGTCGAAAGATGGAGCGACCTGGACAGGCCTGGCAGGGTTCCGGATTCATCACAGAGATCCAGAGTCTCTTCTACCCCGACTTCGACAGCGATGTGCCGGATGCTCTGGACGGCGTGCGCTGGATGACCGCACGTCGTCGGATGCTGACCACGCAGCGAGACTACATCGTCCGCACCTGGCCGCATAGCATGGCGGCGCGACTCGGTCTTTATGGTTTATCTGCGGGCGAAGGACTCTACGGCGAGGGCTATCACGTGGGTGGTGTGGACCTGCCGGATCAGGCGGTGATCCATCCGCATTATGTTCTCATGTCGGCTGCTCTCGCTGAACCTGTGGAGACGTATGCGCTGCTGCGTCGCCTTGAAAAAGCAGGCCTCTTTACGCCCTGGGGCATGGTGGAGACGGCCTCGGTTGCAGGCAAAAGCTACCTCGCCATGAATGGCTCGCTGAATGCTGGTTTCGAAACCATTGGAGCCTACCACCTGCTTGCCAAACATCGTGGCATCCCCAATGCGATCTATGGTGCAAGCCGGCAATCCCAGGAGCTTCGTCGGGCGGCCCAGCTCTTTTATCCTGTGCAGCACGGTGAGCTGCCAGCGACGACGAGCGCTTCGGAGTGATCTGCCTTTATTCGATTCGCACACCCTGGCGGATCATTGCTTCGGCAGCTTCAGCGGCAGTGTTGGAGCGGGCATGAATGCGGAGCAACGTTTCACCAAAAGTGATGGATCTGCCTGTCTTGGATATCTGATCGCAACCGACAGCGAAGTCGATGCTGTCGGATGCCTTGGCACGACCTGCGCCGAGCTCCAGCACGGCCTGGCCGATGGCGCGGGCATCCATCTGGGTGATGATGCCGCTGTGGTCCGCCTTCATCTCATGAATGACTGGAGCGTGGTGAATGTCAGTGATGCGCTCCAAGGCCGCAGCATTGCCCCCCTGGGCACTGACCATCTGTTGAAACTTCGCCCATGCGGCTCCGCTTTGCAGCAAATCACGCAAATGCTCGCGCGATGAAATGGACACTGCGGCGCATAGATCGATCACGATGCCTTCGAGATCAGGTGGTCCATTGCCTTTGAGGCAGCGCACGGCTTCAGCGACTTCGAGGGCATTGCCCGCGGTCTCACCCGTGGGTTCATCCATTTTGCTGAGTCGCACACCAGCACGCACGCCGAGTGCGCGGCCTGTCTGCACCATGCTTTGAGCCAGTTCATGCGCGGCAGCTTCTGTTTTCATGAAGGCTCCGGTGCCGAACTTCACATCCAGCACGAGCCGATTCAGTCCCTCGGCCAATTTTTTGCTCAGGATGCTGGCGGTGATGAGCGGGATGCTCGGCACGGTGCCGGTGACATCGCGCAGGGCGTAAAGCTTCTTGTCCGCAGGGCAGATATTCGCCGTCTGGCCCACCATCACGCAGCCGATCTTTTCGATGACACGGTGGATCTCCTCCTCGCTCATGCTCGTGCGGAAGCCGGGGATGGAGTCCAGCTTATCCAGTGTGCCACCCGTGATACCGAGCCCACGACCGGAGATCATCGGCACCCACACGCCATCACAGGCCAGCAGTGGCGCGATGATGAGGCTTGTCTTGTCGCCAATGCCCCCCGTGCTGTGCTTGTCCACGCGCATCGGCGCATTGGCAGGCCATTGCAGGGTCGTGCCGCTGTGCAGCATGGCTTCTGTCAAAGCCGCTGTTTCCTGTGTGTTCATCCCGCGCAGGAGGATGGCCATCGCCAGCGCACTCATTTGATAATCTGGCATCTCTCCTGCGGTGAAAGCGGTGATCACCTGGCGGATCTCTTCCGGCGAAAGCTCGCCGCCGTCGCGTTTGCGCTCGATGAGAGTGGGGATGTGCATGGAGAATGAGGGGTCAAGATCGCTGCGTGGTCAAGGAATCAAGGCATGGCGTCCCACCCTCCATTTTCCACAAACTTCATGCTTTCCTAAATGCTGTCAGCCTGTACTCTCCGCCGCCGTGATCTCTCAACGCATGTATCTCAGTATCTGGTTTGGCATTCTCATGGGCAGCGCAGGCTGCTCCTCCACCCCCAAGCAGCCCTCCGCCGCCGAACTGGCAGCGGCTCTCAAGGCCATGCCTGCGCAGGATGCCACCCTTCAGGATAATCCGCTCGCGAAGCGCCTGAACAAGCCGTCCTCCATGCCCACGGTGCCGCCTGCCGGTGCACGCATCAGTTATTCCTCGGTGAACATCAAGCAGCCTGTAGTGGCGATGACCTTCGATGACGGCCCGCATCCCTCGCTCACGCCGAAGCTGCTCGACATCCTGAAGGAGCGGAACATCAAATGCACCTTCTTCCTCATCGGCCAGAATGTGAAGGCCTATCCGCAGATCGTCCGCCGCATGATCGCTGAAGGGCATGAGATCGGCGCACATACCTACACGCACTGCAGCCTGACCAGCCGCTCGGACGCACAGATCCGCTCCGAGCTCCAGCGCGGTGAGGAAGTGCTCATGGCCGCTGCGAACTACCGCCCACAGCTCATCCGCCCGCCTTATGGTGCCATCAATACTCGCATCAAACAGCTGATGTTCTCCGAGTTCGGCTACAGCACCATCATGTGGTCCGTGGACCCTCAGGACTGGCGTCGCCCTGGCGTTTCCGTCGTCACCAGCCGTCTCGTCACAGGAGCACAGCCCGGAGCCATCATGCTCGCTCACGACATCCACCCACCGACACTTCAAGCCGTGCCCGCCATGTTCGACCAGTTGCTCGCCAAAGGGTATCAGTTCGTCACGGTCAGCCAGCTCATGAACATGGAGAAGGCGAACATGCCCGTCGGCGTTGTCATTCGTCCGGCAGTCCCGATTGGCGATAAAGACCCCACGCCGCTCCCACAGTAAGTCCAGGCGGAAAACAGATGGTGGGCGGGATCGGCAATGACGAATGCCGAATTTCCCAATGACGAACAAATGCCGAAGCCCGAAGCCCAAAAGATGAACCAGCTTGCTTCCGTGATCTGCACTAGTCATTCAAGTTTCGTCATTCTTTCGTCATTCGGGCTTACTCATTCGTCATTCCTTTCATGATCGGCGACACCTACTTCCACCTCCGCGCACAGCTCGATGCCCGACTGCAGGCGCTGGGCGGAGTCTTGCGTGATCTCGGGGCGGATGCGGAGTCACTGGCCATCGTGGAAAATCTCACCGCCAGCTTGAAGGAGCCCTTTGTGTTTGTCGTCGTCGGTGAGGTGAATGTGGGCAAGTCCACCTTCCTCAATGCCTTGTTCGGCCAGGACTTCTCCCGCACGGGCATCATGCCCACCACGGACAAGATCCTCTTTTTTAAACACGGCCCGCAGCATCTGATCGCGCCCATCACTCCCACGCTGGATGAAGTGCAGGTGCCCGCCGAGTTCCTGCGTGACTTCCATATCGTCGATACGCCCGGCACAAACAGCATCGCGAACGAGCACCAGGAGATCACCGAGCGCTTCGTGCCGATCTCCGATCTCGTCATCTTCGTCTTCAGCGCCATGAACCCCTGGGGCGCGAGCGCCTGGCAGTTCCTCGACAAAGTTCACAAGCACTGGATGCGGAATGTCGTCTTTGTCATCCAGCAGTGTGACCTGCGCACGCCTGAGGAGATGAATGTCATCATCGACTACATGAGCCAGCTTGTGCGCCAGCGCTATGGCCGCGACTTTCCCATCTTCCCTGTCTCGGCAAAGAAAGCCTACCTCGCCCGCAGTTCCGGCATCGACCGCGAGGCGCTCATGCAGCAGAGCGGCTTCCACGCGCTCGAGAATTACATCTCCCAGCTCGTGGCGCAAAACGCCGCACGTTTGAACAAGCTGGTCAATTCCATCCGCATTGCCCGCCAGCTTCTCAGCAACATCAACGAGCGCATCAGTGCCAATGCCCGCGGGGCTCAGCGTGCCGCATCACTCGTGCAGGAGCTGCAGACAGAGCGCGAGCTTCAGGTCGATCGCACTCTGAAAAAAGTGCTCCCAGCCCTCGATGCCACCGGGCGTGACTATCAGGAAAGCTGCATCCGTGTCGCCACACTCGCGGAAGATGCACTGGCCACAAAACATGCCTTTGAGAAAACCGATGGCAGTGAGACCGACAAGCTGAAGGAGGCCTCTGCTCGTCCTGACACTCTGGATCAGCGACTCTTTCCTGAACAGGTCGCAGGCAATGATGAACTGCCGCTCCTCACCGGCAACAAAGCAGAGAGCCTGGAGCACCGGCTCTTCCAGGATCTCCAGCAGCGCACCGGTGACCGCTGGCGTCAGGTGGGCATCATCCTCGAAGAAGACTATCTGCAATACGACCGCTTCCTGCACGCACAAGGTCGTGGCAGCCTATTCCCGCCGGATGACAAATTGCCGACCGAAGGCGACCCCGAAATCCGCCGACTCTTCAGCGCTCATATCGACTCCACCATCCGCCGCTTTGTCCTGAGCTTGAAGCTCGATGAAGCCATCGAGCCCGGCCTCATCGCTGCACGTCGCCGCGCCCGCTGGGTGCCCTGGCTCGCGCTGCCTGCCGTGCTCAGCATCGCCGCCGCCTGGTACTTCGAGGGTCCCGTTGGAGCCGCCATTGCTCTCGCAGGCGGCTTGCTGCTCGTTGGTGCCGCCTTCCTCATCACCCAGGCCGCTTTAAACAGTGCGCGCCGCACCTTGATCGACCGACTGGAGCTGTCCGCGCATGGACTTCGCGAGATGCTCGCCGAGCAGGTCCGCATTGATGTCGAGGCCCTCTTCGCCCGCTTCCTGGACATCCTCAATCCCGCCCGTGAAGTCTCTGCCGAACATGAGCAGCAGATGCACACCCAGACCGAGCGGCTTGGTAATATGATCAGTGGCTTTGAGTCGCTGGAGCGAGAGATCTCAACCGTGAAGTAAAGTTCCACGCAAGGATGCGGCTCTTTTTCTGCCCCTGGGCCATGTCGATGATCTTCACCTCCGTGGCCTTCACCCGGTGAAGCATCTTTTCGAGCCGGGAGAGATGCTCAATTTTGGAAACCAGTGTCGTGAACCAACCACATCGATCCGCAAAGGCTGTGCTCTCCTCGATCATGCGGCGGATGAAGGCCAGTTCGCCGCCCTCGCACCAGAGTTCGCCAGCTTTGCCACCGAAGTTCAGGGTGCTGGTCTTCTTGCCAAGGTTGCGCAGTTTGCGTTGTGTCCCTGCGGCGGCTTCTGCGGCCGAGGCATGAAAGGGTGGGTTGCACATCGTCAGGTCAAAGTGTTCGCCTGGCTGGATGATTCCCTGGAAGCATCTCATGGCAGAGGTTTGCGGCCGACACTCGATCAAGCCCGCCACACTTGGGTTGGCAGTCACAAGCTTCTTCGCCCAACGCAGCGCCACGTCATCCATCTCTGCCCCAACAAAACTCCAGCCATACTCGCTCGTGCCGATCAGCGGGTAGATGCAGTTCGCGCCTGTCCCTACATCCAGCACTCGCACCGAGGGGCCTCGCTTCATGCTGATCAAATCAGCCAAGTAATGAATGTAATCACTGCGTCCTGGAATTGGCGGGCAAAGATAGCCCGGTGGAATGTCCCAGTGCTGTAAACCATAAGCATGTTTCAGCAGCGCTTGATTCAGCGCCTTCACCGCCTGAGGGTTCGCGTAGTCGATGCTGTCATCCCCATGTGCATTCGCTTTCACATAAGCGGCCAGTGCTGGACTGCCTGTGAGGAGTTGCGGGAAGTCGTAGCGCGTGCGGAAGCGGTTTCTCGGATGCATCCCATCTTTCGTAGGCCGAACTTCCGAGTTCGGCTTGAGAGCGAACTTGGAAGTTCGCTCTACCATTTTCCACCTCCTGGTGGCGTGCGGTCATCGCCGAAGTATTTCTCGCTGCGATAGCGCAACCACACGCGCAGCACCTGCGGCACCTTCTCGCGCTCTGCCTCGCTCAGAGATTCATAGAGAGCTATCGCCTTCTCACGTTCGCCCCGGCAGGCGCGGTTGTTGTGCGCATCCCAGTAACTGCGCGCCACACGGATTCGGCGCACCGTCTCTTTGATGAGAGCATCACCGGTCAGTGGCTTGGCGTTGGGCTTCTTCTTGGCGGGCATGGGTGGGCTCAGATAATCGAAAAGGCGTGGAAAAGCTAGAGTGGCAGCATTCCGCATTGCTTCGTCACCTGCCTTTCGGATAAACAATCAGCATGAGAACGCGCCTGCTGGTTTGGATTACCTTCGTTGTCACCTCTGGGTTTAGCCAGACTTCCTGTTCCCAGGATTCCCCAAATAAAATCACCGTGACGATCACCACCGTGAAGGAGGGCGACTGGCAGCGCGAGTCCGCTACCGACAAAGCGGGACTGCGTGAGCGATTGCAGGCAAAGACGCTGGTGGAGCTGAGCGGCGAGCTGAAGACTACGGAGGACCTGATCCTGCGTCACGGCCAGGAGCGTGGCCTCGTGGAACACTATGACTTCGGGGAAACCACCGACGAGATCATCGCGAAGAAAACCATCCAGGAACTCATCGGCACCGAAGTGCGTGTGGAGAAAGTCGAGACCAAGGAAGTCAGGCTGCGCCTCACGCTGAGGCATGACATCCAGCCGCCGCAGATGCAGTCCATGACTTATGCCACCGCGGCCAAAGGGGCGGAGCGTGACAGGCTCAGCGTCACGGCCCCGCGCTTCGAGCGCCTGCGCTGGCAGGGCGAAGTGATGGCGTCCAAGAACGAGCAGGTGATCGCCAGCTTTCCCTCGACCAGCGATGCAGAGACAAGGCTCGTGGTCTTTCTCCGAGGCGGTAGTGACAGCACTCCAGCAGCGGTCGCGGAGATCCGGCAGACGGTCTATCGCGTGCCTGAGCTGGAGATGATCGAGCGGCTGCTGGATGGCGAAACGAGCGATGCCGCCGTGATCAAACGGCTTCAGGAAAATGGCCGCGCCAGCATGGTTTCACATCTGACCACCACCGCGATGAATAGCACCCGCACGCAGGCGCAGTCGGGTTTCGAATGCTGGCTTCCCACGGAGATGAACCCGGACTACGACGCCTTGTATCAACTGCCCGTCAGCTTCGAAACCGTGCTGGCTGGCACTCGGCTCGAATACTCGGAGGATGTGTGGATCAGCTCCTTCTCGCCGCGCGCTCCACTCGCCGTGCAGTGGCCCACCTCGTGGCTGCGTGTCAGTGATCGAAAGACTTACCAGCCCACAGGCAAGGCGATTCACGGCTGGATGGACTGGTATGATCGCTTCGATCAGGAGATCCTCGGAGAGGTCGCTTTCAGGGATGCCACGCCGCACCTCGTCGCCATGATGTCGCCAGCTGATCAGACTTGGGGAGCGGAGAGGAAAGGTCGCTGGCTGGATGTCACCGTGGCGCAGAGACTGAACGCGAAGAT